>TARA_R100001594_G_scaffold16485_3_pt1 | contig 31499 bp, 47 predicted proteins | sample TARA_R100001594 | Tara Oceans TARA_R100001594 (sample SAMEA2622752) | marine metagenome | biome: marine biome (ENVO:00000447); feature: marine epipelagic mixed layer (ENVO:xxxxxxxxx); material: "saline water (ENVO:00002010), including plankton (ENVO:xxxxxxxx)" | depth 150 m | reverse complement strand
TCTTCGATCGCTTGTGGACAGCCTGCCTACTTACTCCAACAATGTCGGCTATATCCTCATAGGTACATCCAGGACGGGTTTCGTACTTCAGCCTGCCCTTCGCCCACTCTGCTTCTGTAGCCACTATCCCGGCATTTCCACTTCAAACTTAAATGTGGAGCTAATCAACCTTTTGGACCCTCCGAAGTCGGCCCTGACGTAGCCCTTCCAAATTCCCGCTGCGGCACCAGCCGACGTACTTGCGCTGAAATTGCCAGCTTTTATGATGTATTCAAGCGTCTTGTTCGCACTGAATACTCCACAAGCAGAAGTAGTGACGTTACTAGCCAGCACACTTACTGAGGCGGTTGAAAAGTGTATCCCGCCACTAGGCGCTGAGAAATAAATCTGTATGCCAGTCGCGCTGGACAGGTCAAATCCCGTTTCTATAAGGAGTGTCTTGCCGTACTCACCTACCCAAAGGTCAGCCATCTTATAATCCTTGTACTGTCACCGATTTCGTTATCGGCGCATCCTTAATCCTTGAATAAATAACGTGTGAGAACACACCAGTTGCAAACGTACCGGGCTTGGTAATTATCCCGGTCGCAGCAATCGTGGGGATAACCCCATCGACTGACGCTGCCCCTGTAATAACTCTTTTACCAGCAGCAGTGATAGCTGCGCTTGCTGCGGTTGCCGAACCTACGCTTACGATCGTGCGTTCACCAACGCCAGCCACCTGGCCGATCGAAACAGACGCGGAACCGACAGCTTTTATTTCCCGCTCGCCAACACCTGAGACTGCGCCAGGATTCGCTTCGACTGTTGCGTCAGTGCCTTTTACGGTGCGCTCACCAACGCCACTTACGGTGGAAATTAGTGAATTGAGCGTACTCGTGGCTGTAATTTCTCGCTCGCCAACGCCGCTGACTGTTGAGATGATCGAATCTAAGGTGCTTGTACCGGTGACTTCTCGTTCACCGACACCCGTTATCGTCGGTAGAAGTCCGTCCGCACTGCCGCTTCCGGTTTTCGGGTCAGCAGCCGCGACGATATGGTAAAGACTTCCTGCGTTCTCATCACTTGCTCCCCAAGTTACCGTGATCGAACTTGGAGCATTTTTTTCAGCTAGATATACACAACCATCTTGGTTGTTTCCGGCCCCGCCCCCGCTCTGGATTTCGGCAAGCTCGGTGAATGCGGCATCATTCGCGGCTGGCACCATGTCGTCGCCAATGCCCACGCCGAAAAACAAAAGTTTATTTCCTGAAGAGCCGCCACTTGAATGGACGTTTGTATTGGTCGCGCTCTTGTTCTCGTCGTTGGATAATTCGGAGATGGCATCCGACACGGACGATGACACCGAACCATGTACGTTGAGGCCGCCCTTAATATGCCAGGCTCCCCAATTGCCAGTCGAACTACTCACTTCGAAATTAGCTGTGGCTGGTGTTGGATTGGCTAACGCCCACAAACTGCCACCCGCATCGCCACTTGAACTGGATGACGGGTCCACCTTACTCACTTCTGTGAGGGACACCCCATTCCACGTGATGCCAGAGCATGTTTCGGCGGCGGTGGTCGCGACGAAGCAAAGTAAGAGAGTCGTACCGGAGGTGACAGTGTGCGAAAGGTCGTTCGTTGCTGGGTTCTCAGCAGAACTCGTGACTCTAGAGCTGACAGAGTTTGGGAAACTGATTGCCATCAGAGCAAGCTCACGCGAACATGAAACCCATCAACGAAGAAAACAGAGAGCCTTGCACAGTCCTGAACGGGAAGATTATGAGTAACGGGATCGTCGTGAATTACGACCTCAATATTATTATCTTTATCATCCACCTTGACCTGTCGGGCTATAACGTCGCTGCTCAAAAGTACACCTGCTTCGCGACATACCACACGGCCGGGAAATCAACAGTGTTCTGCGTCGTTGGAATAACCGTCGATAAAGATCCGGTGATTTTCACTTCCCGTGTGCCGCCGCCAGAAACAGTAGCGCCCGGTGCTTGGGGCGACTGTGAAAGCGTAATCTCCCTGGACCCTGCACCACTGGCCCGCGAAAACTTCGGAACCAACGCTGCGTCAATGCTCACATCCGGGGTGCCCGAAGCTGAAATGTTTGTGCCCGCAGCCGGGGCAGTCAATTCCACCCCACCCTGCCAAACTATTTTTCTCTTCCCCGCACCAGAGACGGTGACGGATGCTGGCTTTAGACTGTTGGCTGGCTGAGAACCTGCGCCTGAGACCGTTGCAACAGGAGCATTGACTGCACCGATCCCTGAACCGGATACGTCTTTGATGACGAGTCCCATGACAAGGAAATCATCATCGATGCCGTCCCCGGTGATTGTTGTTGTGTCATCTCCACCAGACCCGTCAGCGGCGGCAGTTCTGTACCCATCGTCACCATCGTCCCACGCTTCGGTGAGCGTGTCCCAATCGGTAACATCTCTGTTACCTGAGTTTCGTGCAACGACAGCAATGACGTAATCATCACTATCCGAAGTAGTTGCCAGATCGACGCTGTTTACGTTGTCGGTAAAGATAGTGGAGGTCGATACCGGAGCAGTCTGATTGACATCTTTTAGAGTGATGTAGTTAAAGTGCCGCTTGCTCAGTGGCGCATTGTCAGCATAACTTATGCCGTTGCCGGACATTGCCTCCAACGCCGATTGATTCCACCAAAAGGCATTGATGGTTGAATGAGCTGTGCCAGTTGTCTGTTGATCGACGCTATACGAGCCAGTTGCAGACTGACCGCCAACAGTCATAGCACTAACGCTGAACGAACTACTGTATTCAGCCGTCTGCACAACAACGAGTAAACGATTTGTGCCACTTCCGATTGTAGCCGTTCCGGTCGGATCTGAATTGATTAGCGACTGCCAATCCTGAGCAACAGCGGTCATGACTTAATTTCCCAAAACACAGCCTCCAGCGGACCTAATGTGTACGGGAAGGTCACATCACTGCCGTTATTTTTTGTGCTGTCACGCGCTATGGAGATCAGGTCATCGTTGTCATATCGTGCAGATGAGTCTGCACCACTTCCCGCAGGGTGTGCCTGGCGCGGTCCATATTTAAAACCTGTCCACACCGAAGGCTTTGCGGCAATGTATCGATCGGTCGCCCTTTGATTGACGTAGGTCGCAGGATTGAAATGGGCTAATGACTCACCGTCGGACAAAAGGCCCGTCGCATCCATGTCGGCCTCAGTAATTATGTCATCGGGATTCCTGGCAGCAAACGGATTGGAAAGATGCGTTGGTGCATACTCATTGTACCCACTCGGGGCATCGTCCATGTTCACGGCGCAAATCCAGTTTCCAAGTCTTCTTATGAAGCCGCGCTCGCCGAAATCGGGGGTCGCCCATTCCCACGAGCCTTCTGGATAACCGGAGCTTCCAGACGGTCCACCACCCGGATCGTAGCTGCCCAGCGGTGCAACGCTCCCCCAATTGGTATTGAAGTCGATCCAGAATTCTTCGATCGCAACCGGAAAACTGGAGCGGTCATGTAGCACAGCCCACATGCCGGGAGTCACATCTTGTATCGCGGCGTGATTAGTGATTGCTGACGCTCTAGTGAGCTTTGTCGCCGCTAGGCAGAATCGTAAGTAAGTCGCGTCAAGCTCATCGATTAATGAATAGTCATCGCCGTAAACGCTATATTCGAATTGCGGTCCACGGGGCTGACTTCCGGGCCAGCCACCAGGGTTATCCCTGATAGAACACAAAAAGAAATGTGCTGCCCGCATCCCGCGCTCAACTTTTGTCGAGCTACAGTCATACCCATGACCCGCACTCAAATCGTTGGGCACGAATACGAAATCGCCCTCCATCGCCTCCTGCTGGAGAAAGTCCGCCGAGCGTTCCTGCCCGTGCGGGTTAGGCAGGCCCGCCGTTCGCTTCTGAAGATGACTTGATGCCTGGGACCAGCCGCGTAGGGTTTTTCTACCCGTTTGTGCGAACAACTTCTCGTCGATCAGATCCCAATACTGCGACCACGCGGAACCCCATAGGAATGTGCCCTGACTGTACGCATTGTTCTGATGACCGTCAGCGTCATAATCGGCGTTTATGCTGCCTGAGCGTTGATCATTCACAACATATCTCCAACCAGCAGCAGGAGTTAACAGTTGAGTCTCGTGAGCAATCTTAGAGAGCGACTTTAGGTAAACCTGACAGCGGCCTGCTGTATCCTCACGGTAACCGATGATATGCAGCCCTAGAAATCCCTTGGTGCCGGTGTTGGGCCAAAACCAGATAGCGTCGGTCTCAACAGTTTCTTCAAATGACGAATCTTCAGCTAATGCGGTGCCGGTTGTCTCTAATTCTAAATCTTCCGAGAGCCTGACAATGATGGGTTGCTGGCTGTTCGATGACACAATGCTGTTGATGAAGCCAGTGCCGCCGGTCGATCTCACACGCCGCAGCGCCGCGCCGCTCTTGGGCATAATCGCATCACTGCCGTCGTGCATCGCCACCATATTCAGCAGCGTGGCATTGCCGCCACCGTAGTTGTCACCCGTCAGATTAGAACCGCAAAGTGCATCAGTCGTAATGTCGGATAACTTTTCTCGAACTGCCTCATTGGTGACAAGCGGAGTCCACCCAGCTTGTTTTTGGGTGTTCGTCGTTGACCGTTGCGAATTCGTGTTGAACTCAAGAGGATCAAGACCATCCAGAGACAAAGCCACGCTTTTACGATCGACGTTGCTGGTGCTCATTGCCCAATTATTCAGGCTATACCATTTTTGACGTTTCTGGACTCTGAAGCCGGGCGTGTTGTGCATGGGTGCGAGATGCACAATGTTGAGACACAACGGATTGTGGTTATGGACTGCTGTCCAGTCCGCAAGCCACCCCGCTCTTTCCGAAGGCACCCACATAAATTGCGGCTGAAACGGGTGAAATAGCGCGTTTCTCGCCCAAAGATACAGGCCGCTTGGATCTGATTTGTCGTGTGTTCTCGCTACAGAGCTAGCCGTAATGCTGCCCCAGACATTTCGACTGAGTACAAATTCAGCGGAGGCAGATGCGTCTGTGCCCGATACCGTGGGTACGGCGCACCGTATCGTCGCAGGGGGGGCATGACGAGCCATTCATTAGCTAGTCGGTTGCGTGTAGGTCAGACTTGAGATGCTGACGGTATCCGTTGCTGCAATGCTGACGGAGCTTAGTGTAATGTCACCGCCACCACCTGTAGCGGTAACGGTGCCGCTGAACACAACCGTTCCGTCCTGGTCAACGCATTGAAAGGCCGCTGCTGTGCCGCCAGGTGCGTTGGTGTTGTCCGCAATCGTGCCCGCTGTGCATACGCCATTCGACGCTGCACCAAAAGCGGTGCTGCCCGTAAAATTCAGTGCTGCGACAGTTGACGCATTGCCTGAGATATTGATGCGAAGCTGCGGATTAGCGTTGGACGAACCTGCGTCCAGCAAATCTACGACCGCGTTGGCCGCAGCACTAGCCGCGGCGTTCGAGAGAGTGACTGCCATTTAAATCTTCCTTGATGTTTCCATTTTTGTCGAGGACGACTCCATGTCCTCTGATCTCTGCCTGGGGCCAGTTTTGCACAACCTTAATACCTGAATCCGGCACGTACTCTTCCCCGTCCTCATGTATGTGACCCAACGGCCATTTATTTTTACTCGTCATACCTTGCTGGCTTCGTCCGGTAGCATCCCTGGACAAGCCCCCTCTCGTCGCCTAGTTGTTCATAAATTGGGTGTTCTTTGTCGGCATCCAAGCCAAACACCATAGCTTCATACAAAGCTATTTCGTCTTCATCCATAAAAAAGGCCCGCCAGTGGCGAGCCGTTCCTTTGATTAAATAAAACTTTCCCTCATTACTATATTACTTGAAGTAATGGTCGAAATCAAGGGCCGTGAATTCGCATTGCCTTCTTAACGGCTTTCGCAGCATCAGAATATTTGTATTTGAATTTCGTCAGCCCCCAGCCGATAAACCTGGCACGATCCCGGTCTGTGGATTTTCTGAAGCCCTTGCGTTCAAAGTCATAGACCGCGTATGGCATGTACTTCACAGTGATAACGTGTTTGTCCGCCGATGACAGAGTTAAGAATGCTCGCTGCACCCTAGCCAAATCCCCCGGCATATCGGGGCAAAGAATATTCGGTCCAGGTCTGCCTCGATCGACATGCCCTTCTGTGGCGACTCTATGCAGAATCGAAGTGGGTGCCCACCCGAACTCCAAGATAGAAAAATGATAGTCCACCAACCTGTTAAGGGCATGGTCTATCTTCCTAGTCCCACGAGACAACGGGAAGAACTCCTGTTTGGCCTTCTGCCCTTAGTCGCTCAAGATGCTTTAATTGTGCGATGTAATGCTGGTGCATCTCGATCCGCTCCCATTGCGGATACTTGAATGTTCTTTGTAATCGTTCGACCAGCATATCGTGCCGAATCTCACCAAGAACGCGGATCATGAGCCTGACGTGCAACGCTTGTGGACCCTGGTCGATCTCGGCGTGTGCAGGGTGGCAGAGCGTGATGCAGTTATCAGGGTGCCATCGACCTGCCAAATAACGGCGACCTCGGTAATGAGAACACTCAGCACCGCCGGATCTTAAAGAGTGATTCTCACAAAATTTGCACTGCGGCATCTGGCAGATATAGTCATCTCGCTCCCTAATGAGTCGGCTGAAGTTTGTGTCGATCGTCGCATTCTTGATGGTTTTTTTTGCCATCAGATGATTTGGCCTTTATTCCTGGCTGAGTTGATTGACCGCCAAACATCAATGATCAACTCGTTTCTGTGTCTCTCATTCTTGACCGCGCCGTGGTTGCCGATCGATTCGATGTACCTTACCTTCGCTGCCCTGTACTGCTCGGAATTACCTGCCTTCGCTTCTTTTTGCAGGACGGTCCCCTCACTAGCAGCAGCAATCGTCTTGAATGTCTCGTCCATCGCCCTCTTCGCTGATTCGACCTCGGCCTTGTATTCGGCTTCCCGAACATCGGTCTCAGCAAGGTACTGAAGAGCCTGCTCCACCCGCTCATAGGGAATCATTGTCTTCCCTCCACATTAGAATTCTGTTGTAGATCAAAAGGTAAATCGCCCAAAAAGCCAATCCAATGAAGGGCGTTGCCAAACCGAGCAAGAACCCTACGAGCATCGGATAAGCCTCAAGGTGTGTCTCCACTTATTCGCGAAGTGGATATACCTTCGTAACTCACAAGATCGCTTCCAGGTGTACATCAGATCCGCAAGTGCAGCGTTTCTTTTGATTTCTGCACTCGATGCACCGTCATCTCTCCATCCAAGTTGTGGCTTGTACGGTTCGCGACCCAACTGATGACGCCTCATCCGTGCCTTGTCTGGACTAATTTCGTACTTCAATGCCAGATCTATGTCTGTTGCAGTTAATCCAAGCTCTTTGTCGATCTCAGACCAATCAAAATTGGCATAATCAAAACCGTGTTTCTTGGCAGATACCCCTGCCGCCAACAGAATTTTTCTGACCGATGTACGAGAAGCAGCATGTTTTCGTGACAACTCACTGGTTGTCATGCTGGCAGCGTCGATCACGATCTGCTCTTTAACCGCTGATGGAATTTGTGTGAATGTTTTTTGCGGTGACCTGCTCAAGCGCCATCTCCCTGCATTTCAGGCATCGCCAGTGACCATGCCGTTCCTTCCTTGTTTTACCCTGGCTCCAGTAGTAAGGAACCACATCACCTAATGGCCTTTTTGCGCCGCACCTGCGGCATTGCTTTAATCGGGTCGCAGTTTTCTTCCTGCGAGTTTTTCCATGTTGTCCCATGCCTTGTTTGCGTTAGCCTCATCAAACGGGGGTGGTGGCAAATACGTGGTCGCCCTTGGCTTGTCTGCCTTCAAAATCTCAAGCAACTGACCGACGCTTGGCGGAAAGTTGGGATGCCGGTCAATCGCCTTGTTTGCGGCCCTCATAATCTGGTCGAATGAGTGGCCCTTCAGCTTCTCCTGCCAGACCGGAATAGCGTCCGCCTTGTGCGCCCAGGAGTGGCCGTAAGCGGCCTGAAGAGTGGCAAACAGCCTGCCAACATCATTGGTCTGTAGCACGAATGTCCTCCGCTAGTTGCTCGGCGTAAGAGAGCTTTTTCTTTGGTGACAGCTTTTCAGGGAATAGCCCCCTCCAGCCGTTTGAGATGGAACGCTCGACGCAAGCAAGCTGGTCTTCAGGGGACAGGCGGCGTAGTTTGTTCCGCGCCATCGTTCTGCCGCGCTTCGTAAGGTTTGGTGCTCTCAAATCCTTGCGATGCTGCTCGTATTCCTGCCACGCTTGCTCGTTAATAATGTTTGTATCTGTATCTGTATCTGTATCTGTATGTGCAAACTGGCGTGACGGTTGCGTGACAGGTACGTGACATTCTTTAAACTCAATAACTTGCGCGTCTCTATTTCGCTTCTTGCGCTGCCTTTCCGCTGCTTTCTCTCTCTTGTCGGCTCGTCTTGCCAGGTTACGGTAATACTCGTAGTTGACGATTCTCCAACCAAATTCCCTACCCTCGTTAAGTAGAACTATCCGCTTACCGTCCTCGTCTGGACTGCGAGAATGCGGATCTGACTGCTGGAGAACCTTCAATCCTTTTCGGATAATCTCTAGCGGGATTGACGTTTTGCCGGATAGGGCTTGCGGACTAATATCGATAAGACCGTCCGCGTCGGCCAAGACAATTAGCGCCTGGAAGGTTACGATTGCTTCGTAGTGTCCATATAGAGAACCCTCGTATATTGATTCAAATATCTTCCCGTACATTTAGTCCAATACCTGCAAAGCACACTCGTGAACCTTCAGCGGATCAGCGAGGGGCCATGCCTTTCGGCAAACAAGATGTGCTTTGGAATAGTTTTGAGCGGCAGCAATGCGGCTTTCTGAAACCCTTGCTTCTGCCGCCTGTCGTACTTTTATATTTAGCCCGACGATCCCGTAAGCAACGCCCAGGCACACAGCCAATATCAGGCAATTGCGTAAAGCCACTACGCAAGTCGCTACAACATAATCTTGGCTTTGACCAGAAACAACCATACGTGGTTCATTATTCTCAAAGGTAAATAAATAAAATAAAAATTGACACCGCACTTCAATCTGGTATAACTAATAAGAAAGCCGCACCACTATCTGTGGTATCAAATAAAAAATAAAAAGTCGCCGGGCTAAGAATCAATATTACTTTAGGTGTTTCACTTTTTCAACCTGCCCGGCACCGTTCATGCCTGAAAATAGTATCGGGTAAATGAATCTAAAAATAAAAAATGTAATGCAATCGTTTACATTCTGGGGCATACTGCACTCATGACAGAGACTATATTTGATCGAATCGCAACTGTAATCGGAACGCCAGGCCAAAAGGTTTACCAGGCTGATGTGATTAAAGCGTTCAGACCTAAATTCCGGGTTTCCCAGAGTAGCGTCTCTAAATGGGCGAGCGGCGATCGAATGTCCATTGAGAAAGCGATCTGGTTCTCAAACAAATACAAAGTCAGCGGCTGGTGGCTTTTGACGGGCGAAGGACCGATGCGTCCGGAATATCAGATCGACGGTGAGGATTCACTCCTTCTGGATATTCTTTCAAATCTGAATCCACAAGATAAAGAAGATGTCCTTCGTTATGCGCGATATGTCGCTTCTGCATAACCGCATCTAGTCCGTCGTACAACGCTTTCTTGCAATATCGCTCTCCGGCATAGTTTATGAATTTTTGCTCGTTCATTTCGCTCCACTATTAGAAGTCGTTTTTTTAATGAGATATAGGCATTTGTAATGTTTACAAAATATACATGTATAAATGAACGATGGTGCAGATCTGGACAATTTTGGGTATCATTAATGGAAATTACAGGCAATTACGCCTATTTTCACTAAAAACACGGACATTTATGGGAAACCAAATCGTGACCGACGCGCAAAACAACAATGAGAATCATTCGCAGATCGAGTTTTATGGCATCTCGCTAACTGATCTATTGGCTATGGACCGCATCAATGTCGATACATGGGCATGCAATCTCTCGTATTTGAACAGTAAAGCGCTGTCCGTCGTGATGGAGATTGAAGAGATCGCGGTGAACGAATTATTGAGCAATGAGACTCTGCCCTTCGCTGTTTCGGAGATCGTGGCAAAGATAGAAAACAGAGAGTCGCGAAGCAGCTATGTCAAATACAGAATCAACAACGCATATCGGCCCGTGAATTGGAAGCGGGTTAAAAGAGATTTCGACAAGATGGAGGTGCAGAAACACATCGTTGTTTTTGAGGGCAACGATCCTGGCACAACAAAGGTCAAATACAGGACGACAACTGAGTTTCGCCAGATGGTAAGCGAATACTACGAACAATTTGCGAAGACGGTGCGGATCATGATGGCGTGTATGCAGATGAACGATTCGGCGGCGTCGTTGGCGGAGCTTGTTGCGGATAACCCTACTCTAATAAGGGAATTAGGACTGGAGGCGGAAGAAGATGACTGAGCAACTTTCACCGACAGAGAAAATGAACTGGCAAACGCTGGCCGTCATGACAGCGCATCAGATCGAACATTTTTTTTACACCAATCATGACATGTCATGGCGATCGTTCATAATTACTGGCTTTTGCCATTGGGCCGCGCTGGAAGAAATGCTAAGTGACGAGGGAGCGCCTGTACTTTTTTCTGTCTCGGAATGTAAGCGCGGGATGGAAAAGCGTTGGCCGGACCACGATTGGCCGTGGAAATTTGTGCAAAGAACCTTTGAATCAATGGTGGAGACTGGAGCGTTGAAGAAAATAAAGAAAGGAAATTCCAGTCGGTACCGCGTAACTGCCAAATACAAAGAGAGTGTGCGCGAATACTACGATACAACGACGAAAACGGCTGAGCTTTTGCTCGCCAACCACCGCGTTGCAGCCGCGAAGAAAGAGTTACACGAGATGCGAACCCGTTTTGACACCGAGTGGAAGTCGCCTGGATCGAGTGACCGCCTCGGTCCATTTCCTGGCAAGAACGCCAGGGTGATTCGCGAGCACATATTTAGCTCGGCCACCCCTTTTCGTCGTCCGAGAGACAAATAACGCAACGGGCAATGTTGCAGCGGAAGCGAGCCTCTCGCTGACCGAAAAATCATCGGTTCAGAAGTCAGAGCAATTTATTACGTTTTTTGGTAATTAATGCCTAAGTAAATTAGCCGTATTACCTAAAGTGTTGCACTTAATTATCTGTTTTAGTAATATTGGATTACCTTTACGGGATACTCTGATTACCTATTCAGGAGGATTTCATGCGATATGCAGTGTTTACAAACAACAGGAAGTTTAGTGAAGGATCTGGTGCAAGCCGCTTTACATACTGGACTGGCTCTTTCAACTCAGGCGGCCGACCGAAGGTCAGTACCAAGACCAAATCGGTGATGAAGTTTAAGAGTGCGAGAGAGGCATACGAAACGGCAGGCGCATTCAAGCAACTATGGGGCTATCGCGTCAAGGCATTGTGACAGATGAAAGCTGGGAGCAGATCAAGTCCCGCCTTGGGGTCATCGAGTGCATCCGCTGCCACGAAACATTCTGGGAGGATGAGCCTGACTTCATTAGGGAGCCGCACGGAGAATGCACACAAGTCTGCCCAAATTGCGGAACATCTGAATTTTTTGAATGACACGCTAAAAGATATAGGAGCAACGCAAGTGGATATGAGTCCGTACGCAGGGAGAGAGAGTCAATATTTAAAGGCGGGAGATTTGCAAGGTGGGAATCCGACTGTGCAGGTTGAGTCTGTCGAACTGGTTGAATTTGAGAAAGACGGCAAGAAAGACATCAAGCCAGCTCTCAAGTTGGTGGGAAAGGAGAAGAAGCTCACCTTGAACGCGACCAATACCGAAAAGCTGATCCGGTCATTCGGTCCGCAATCAGAAGATTGGGTGGGTAAGTCGATCATGTTAGGGACTCAGTATTACCCCGCATTTGATAAAGAGGGTCTGGTCCTAACCCCCATGGGCGACGAGCCAAGCGACGATATCCCCTTCTAGGTGGATATGCGGAAATACTCGGAACACGGACGTTCCGACTTCAAGCTGAAGAAACTAACGGACGCAATTAAGCGGAATAAGGACATTCTCGGACACGTTTTTCTTTTTTTATCTGAGGAACCCCCGAATGCGAGTGCAGCCCAGGAAGCGTTTGAAGAGATATGTCCCGATGACCAAATCTGTCTCTGGTCGGTATCACCTACGGCTGGTGGCATCTGGGACCGTTGGGAGCGAGATGCGCTTAAACATGGAAGATTGGACGCGACGGATGCCTACGCCGTCTATGAGCGACGATCGCGAGTCGCTTGAGTTGGACATGCCATGAGTGATCTTTCGCTCGTCAGGCGCGGCAACAAATTCAGGTTCGTGTCCTTTGGAAGTTGCGACAAGATGACGTTCAAGAGTCATGCGAAGGCGAAAAAAAGCGCGATCCGCAATACAAACCGACTTTATCCATATCGATGCAACCACTGTGGAAGCTGGCACCTGACCAGCCAAAAACAATGAAACGATTAATCGCTGCGCTTGTAACTATTGTTTTTTGTTATTTCGTTTTTCTCGGTTTCGCGATCGGGATGATTTTGTGACGCAGACTGTTTGCACTATCTGCGAGGGACCGTTTTGCTACGAGTCGGAAGGCGGGATACTAGGCTACATCGGGATTCTGCCTGTCGCCTTCTGCGTCACTTGCAAAGCGGGAATTTACGATTTCGCAGAACAACAAATTGGAATTGGAGTTGAAATTGAGCGCGACGAGCGACCTTAGTTTACTGATAGGCGTGACCGAACGCCTGCACCCGAAAGTGAAGAAATCCAAGCTCTGGCGACGGGCCAGGAATCAGGCGCTGGAAAGCGTCGTAAAAGCGGACTACAACGCCGAAATGTGGCAAAATATGGGGGTGTGTGAGAGTCCGCTCGATATGGAGGAATTATCATGTCAAGAGGACAATCAATGTATGGAAGATTTGAACGATATGCTCGAAAAAACTTTGCACAAGCAGCGGCAAAATACCTGTACGACGCAGAGCATGTCCGAAAAATCGGCCACCCAGACAGGCTTGTGTACAGTATCCAAAATCTCGCCCCGTATATAGGACGCAAGGCTCTCATCGACATCGATGAGGCGATGATCCGTAACTTCAAGGAAGACCGAACTGAGGGTAAGGGAGCGTTCTCTAAACCCGGTTCTGCGGGTACGGTGAACAAGGATCTGCGGACACTGCGCGCTGTGTTGAACTATGCCTGTCGAGTTGAAAGATGGATACCTTCGGTGCCTTTGATAAGGGATATAAAAGGACCGGCCAAAGTTCCTCATCCGCTTTCTCTTTTAGAGAAGAATCGGGTTTTTGGCGCTTTACCGGAACACTGGAGAAATGGGGCGGCTAAATTTGCGCTTCATACAGGAGTAAGAAAGTCGGAGTTAACTTCGCTGAAGTGGGAGTTTATGGAACCGTTTGACGGCAAGTATATTTTTATTTTGCCAGAGTGGTTGACTAAAAATGGCAGGTCACGCGCAGTGATCTGCAATTCAAAAGCTACCGAAGCGATTAACTACATGCGAAAGTGGCAGGCGGATCAACCAAACGAGCTTGTGTTTCCGAGTCGGCGCACTGGAGGGCAGCTAAAAAATGTGCTCGGAACATGGCGGATAGCTTGGCGTGAGGCCGGGATGCCTCAAGGGAAAGGTACCATCAAGGGATGGAATAACCTTCGACACACCTATGCAACCTGGCTGATGGCGGCTGGTGTCGCTGACGAGCTTCGTGACAAGCTCATGGGACACCATTCATCAGACATCCGATACAACTACTCACAGCCAGCCCTGGAACAGCTTTTTGAGGCTGCTGAGTTGATCACGGATGAGAAGCTGATTGGTGGTGTAACGATCCTAAAATCCGTTTCGATGGCTAATTAGGACGCTGCCTGCTTTATCTCCTGCACTATGAGAAAGCAATGCTCCCTTCGTCTAGCGGTTCAGGACACTGCCCTCTCACTGGGAAGTTCTAGAGTTAAGCCTTTGTTTTAATTGAAGAAAAAGTGGTCTTTTTTTTAAAAAATGCAACAAAAAAGAAGACTTGTTTTAACGACGAAAGCGGACTTTCACACACAGAATTCCCGGTCCCGTTGAAGAATTTCAACGTACTGTCGCAAAGAAATTATCTCCTGCTCTTTGGCGATCAATTCCGCTCTCAGATGGTCGTTGTCTAGTTCCAGCGTTTGGATGTAATCAGTCGTTACCTGATCGTTTGCTCTCATCACAATACCCTCGCGGGTTGTTAGGATCGGATTCGTACAGCCGCCTTAACGCATCTTCGGCAAACCAGATAATTTTATTCAGGTTATATTCCAGGTCTGGCTTCTTGTCCCACCGGTACGCGGCCTTAAAGATATTTCCTTGAGTGAAGTCCATGCCCTGCTTAACGATAATGTCTTGCAGGGTTTGGCAATCAGGGGGGATTTCGTAGTAGGAGGAAGACCCGCCGTTGTTATGTGAGTCGGCCATCCCGCCGTCCATTAGATCAGGCCACGTTTTCATGCGGCCCTCGTCGTTGGTTTCGGTGTATTGGAAACCTTGATTCTGCCCTTCAGAGGCGAACCGCAATCCTTGCACCTGTATCGCTGATACGGGACCAGCGTCCGTCTTTCGAGGCCATTCTTCCGTATATTGGTAGATCCGCACTTGGAGCAAACCCGATCGTCCTGGTCGCAGACTTCTACCCAATGCCCGTAATTTGGATGAGATTGAATCCAGGGTAAGAGGCGATAATAGATCGGCTCCAATTCAGTGATGTCACGAATGTTATATTCTTTCATCTCCTGCCATGCGGCTCTCTTCCCTTCCTGGCAGTCAATCCAGAGTTGAACACCTCTGTTCTGTATTTTTCCTTCATAGCCCAGCTCTACGGTCACCCACTCCAATTTGTTAGAAGGAAACTTAAATCTTTTTCTGACGGTCTGGAGCAGATCGATGTCTGAGAAAGGGGAAGGGGGTTCCATTTCGTTTAGCAGGAACTCTCTATTCAGATGTTTGACATCAAAAGCCTTTCCATTGAAGTGTATGACCGCATCTGCTTTGTCTAGTAGCTCGTGTATCTTTGTAATGTGGTCTTTGTGGTTCCAGTTTCTGTAAAAGACCGTATCATCGCCAAGCCACTTCGCAGCCCAACAAAGCACCCTTTGCGGTTCGATGATTTGTTTTGGCGGAATGTATGCCTTAAAAAGGCTAAACGTCCAGCACTTATTTAGGCTAGTCTCTATATCGAGTAGTAATATCTTCAAGAACTAGATCACTCTGTAACGTCCCTGACGGACAGGATTGTCTTCCTGCTAAGTATCCTCGCTTGGCTCCTTCGACTGCCCCGGCTTGCCACGCCTGATCCCAGGTTGACCATCGGATAACAAGCGCAAGTACAACAAGGACCGCAGCCGAGAAGGAGACACGCAATGCGTGGAGCCACTTTTCAAACGTCCTTTTCTTACCCAATTTTCTTCACCCTCCGTATCATTCCAGAAGGAATCACTAAGAGTTCTGAATAGGCTTCGTTGTCCCTTGATTGCGCGACCACGCATACCCGCTCGTCCTGTTTTAACAAGTACCCCAAAGAGTGTGTCGGATGGGGCTTCAGCTTCTTGGCTTCGGCCTCAGTAAAATCCGCCTGGCTATGCCAAGCGTCATCCCAATGAACCTCTACTTTCTGCGCCATAACCTAATTCCAAAGGTTGCGCCATAGATCGACAAGATTAGGAATCTGTACCAGTCTGGAGTCATCTCCAGATGCTGGAATCCTGTCTCGACATAGGGCTGGGTAAAAGGAATGAAGACCAGCACAAGTGGGATCGTGAGGACGATAATTACAAGTTCGTCCTTCCAGCCTGCGTTTCTGATCGATTCCAGTTCCCATGCGTGGTCCCTGCCTTCTGATTCGGAAGCTCTCCGTGTCTTGGCTTCCTCCCAGGCTTGCTTTCCCCGGAGCTTCTCCATCTCGATGAGATGCTTCTGCTCCTCTTTCACCATGTAGTAGTCGGCTACTTTTGGGGCGACCTTTTGTAGCAACGCCCCAACAATACCACTCCACATTATATGAAACTACTTAATATAATTCCAGCGAACAGACTTACGACACCAATAATTAAAGCGGGTGTCCGGTAGTGTTGCCAAACCACTTTAAGTTCGTCCGAAATCTTTGCCTTATCCATCCTTGAATATCCTCGCTAGTTCCTTTGCCCTGCCCGGTGTCTGCTCGGCCCACTTGGAGTCAAGCATCTCATCTGCGGCAGAATTCCATTTAGACCTGTCAATAGCGTCCAGGAAGCGACGAAATTTCTTTACGCCCCCATACCCCATCTGAAAGCACATCTCCACTAAAACACCCCTCCTGACAGGGCTGAGAAGCATATATTGGGGGAAGCTACGGGCGGCTAGTTCAGCCCGCTTGAAGTCGGTATCGAACATGACATCCAGTTCGTGATCCGTGAAGGGCACAGCCTCCAGGTTGCGGCCATATCCCACAGTGAGGATGCCTTCAGAATCTCTGTAGGGTCGGTTTCTTTTCCCTTCGTGTCGCTTGATGCGCTCTTTTATTGCCATACGACATGATCTTTAATCGAAGACCAAACCATTTTGATGAGGGCTACTAAACCAGTAGTAATGACCAAAGCAGCGCCAACCGCCCCTCGATATCTAGCAAGCTCTGTTTTAATTTCAGATACCTCGCTGCGAATTTCATGGACTTCCTCCTCGATCGATCGAAGCCGTTCATCGTCTGACATTTTTGTGCCTTATTGGAATTAGTAATTCCCATCAGTCTTGCCAATGTAGAAGCTGATGGTCTGATTAGCTTTAAACGTAACGACGCTCCCGGCTGAAAAACCACCGGTAATTTTTTCTCCCACAACCGCCCCACGCGACTTATCCCAATAGAGGTTGATTGGGTGTACGGTGCCGCCGACATCCAAATGAATCGTTCCTAGAGGGCGATCAACATTCATGTTCCTGAAAATCCATTGAGGAAGCGGCCCGTATGGCATGTTTATGTATCGACAGGACACGGATGCGCTCATTGCCGAACCAGTATTATTAAAAATCAGGATTGCCGTTTGGTCTTGAACATCAAACCAAAAATTAAGGCCAGTTGAATTGTTGCTGGCAGTAGTATCAGCCTGAGTCATCATCATGGCCGTCATTACCGGCGAGTCACTGTAGCGTGGATTCAGGTCGATCCAGGCAGCAGCAGAAGCGTCATACACAAGGCGTTTGTTTCTTTCCCTGGATGTGGCTGGAGTCACATTGTTCGCGGCTGGTTGGCGGTTTCGATCCAAAATTGGAGCCGTTACGGAAGAGATAATTATGTTCGTAGCAGAGGTTGACCCTGTTCCGCTGAACTCGTTGGAATACCCCTTTTGGAGCGTTATCTCCATTCCATCAGTCAGGCCATTGAACAGGCTATCATTAGCAGAGGTAGACGCAAGGTAAATGATCGACTGCTTATAGGCCTGGCTGACCTTGGTGTAATCACCCGCTGAAGTGGCGGCTCCCGTGTTGGATAGCTTATACCCCCCCATCGACAGGTTAGCTGTGGGTGTGTTCTGACCATCAAGTGTCCAACACTTCTCCAAGCCCGCCTTGTATTCATTGAATTCAGCATCAAACCGAGAGGCTTGTGCCTGGATTCCCGCTGACGCATCAGCCGAGAAGTTATGTACTCGTGAAAATGTTCCGCCTGACCAGCCCATTATTGCTGCTCCTCAAGTAATTCGCTTATGTCTTCTGTTTCAGCGGCCCTTAACATTGCTGCCGAAAATATTCGGATAAACTCGCCCTGTGAACTTTCTTTGCCACTTCCTAAAAGTATTTTTCTCCCTGGCGCAGAAAGATAGAATAAGGAGATCATCCCGCTTTGGGCCAGCCCTATTAGCGCACCAGGCTTTAGCTTGGGGACACCAGAAGCAATCTCCATGCTTCTTATGCTGCTTCCAGCGTCAGCAGTCGCCTCAAACGCTCTCGCAACGGCATCAACGTCGTTTAAAACCTGTCGTTGAGCCGGGGTCAGAAGCCCTAACATCCCAGATTTTTCAAGTGCTTTTATTCTTTCTTTTAGCCGTCCGCGATTTACCTCCAGCCTATTTTTTTTAGTAACCAAAACACCATCCCAGGCCCAATCAATCACTCCAGCCCTAACATTGTCTCTAAGCCCTCTATTTCTCGTATTAGCAATCGCTTTTCGTAATACAAGGGTCGTATTTGGATTGGCGGTTTCTAGCAGATCCGCAATAAAATTTTCGTTAGTTACCTGCAAAAGCATTCTGCGGTCAGCGCCAACTGCATTTATCCTGTCCATCTCGCCGCCAATATTTCTCCAAAGCGACTGTTCTGATCTTGGGATTAAGACATCAAGTGTCTCTAAGTCGAAATCGTCAAGTCTTTTGGTAAGATTGCTTGGGTTTGTGAGCAGGTCGCTATAAAAAGAATCTTGAAACCGTTTCCACATTGCTGGTTCGACGGTATTCCTGATAACCAAGAGGTTGCTTACATTGTTGGGCGCGGCATACTTCTTAACCAGCATCTCCGGGGTTTCGCTGCGAGCGATCTCGATAATCGCCGCTTTATCCAAAGTGCTAAACCTTTCTGCGGCTGCTGCGTTGCCCTTCCCCCACGCCTGAACAAACTCAGGGCTAGAGTTACTGGGGTTTCTTAGGGTCTCGTCAATGGCCTTAAAAAGATCGTTAGCTTGACCGTGGGGTTGTCCCGCAATTTGGCCTGGCGGCACGTTTTTGGCCGCATAAGCACCCGTTCTGACGTTCCGCAATTGTTCCGTGACCGTAAGAATTCCATTGGACAACTCAATGGGTCCATCAATAGCTTCAAACTGCTTGATTAGATCATCAACTTCAGGATCAATTTTGCCCTTGGCCCCTAGCCTTAAATCGTTTGCAACAGTGTTTAGATGCTTAAAATCAAAAACTGGTTCCTCTACTCTTCTCGCCGCGTCGTAAAGATCACCTACAATCCTGTATGCCACTAGATCGTATTCCATGACCCCCTTCTGAAGCGCCTTGCCGCCCTCTGTGGCTTTTCTAGTGACAACACCCAACTTTCGGATGGTTGAGTCAGACAGGTCTCGCAACCCTGTCAAAACATCTGACATTGCGGAATTTATCCTGGCAGGAACAGCGCCCTTCACCGCAGTATTAAGGCTGCTCACAATGCGTCGGTATCTGCGCCCGATGCCGGGAAGAATACCCCTAGCCTGTCTCTCCTGAGCCATGATCATGGGGTTGTCGGTTATCATGCCAGGGGTGACTAACGCCCTTGAGCCAAGCCTGTCTGCCGCCTGAAGGGTCTCAATCCCCTCTTCACCAACTCTTAACGCACCCCTGCCAGTCGCCACATTAGTGACAGCGGTTGGGATTGACCCAATAGCGCCACCAAACAAAGAAAAAGCAAACTCAGCGCCAACCTCTTCTGCGGCTTCCGAAAATCCCTGATCCTGAACGCCAGTTAGCTGCTGAACGCCCTGCTCAATCGTTTCACCCGCAGCGGCAGCAACGCCCTGCCTTGCTATAACACCAGGAACGGTTGCGCCTCTCGTCAAAAGCGCCATTAGAATTTCACCCGCCAAAGATTCGCCCGAAGGGGAGATGGCTTCAGCTATGTCAGTGAAATCCATACCGGGCGGCTCTAATAGCTTGTATTGAGATTGTGGGCTTTCTCTCCACACAAGAACATCTTCGTCAAGACCAAGACCAATACTCTCTGGCAAAACCTTTACGTCGCCTTCTGGATACTTTTTTTGCAGCCGAAGTTTCTTCTCTTCAAGATTGTCTCCACGCGACAGGCTTATTCTTAGGCCGGGAGGCGCAAAGGTTTCTGCGTCAAATCCCGCCCCAAGTATTTCTTGAACAGTCTCAGTAAGGGGGACTAGTGGCTCGCTCTGTGGAACGCCAGTGTTGACCGTAAAACGGGGAGGAACCCTAGAAGCAAAGTCAGCAAACGTGGGGTCGTTTTTTTGCTCCTCCTCCTCTACCATGTCTGCAAAATTTATTTGCGGCACTATTTAACCATCCTCATATGACGCAACAGTTCCGCAAAAGCGTCTTCTTCTGTCAGGCTATATTTTTTCATCAAAAGGTTCCCCCAGGCGTTTTGCCCTTGTTTGGTGGATAGATCAAGATTCTTACCAGACGCATGTCTGATAAAGTCCGCCCCACGCAGTCTGACCTCGCCCCTCAAGGTAATTGCCTGAATCTCTGAGAGTGCCCCATCAATTTGTTCTGATGTCTTCATCGCCTCTAGCTGGGATTCAATTTCCTTTGTCCGCTTTTGCTCGGTGTCGGTATATCGGCCACTATCATCACCAGTAACAACCGGAACCAACCTGGCAACCATGAGTGCAGCTTGAGTTCTTATTTTTGATAGTTCTCTTGCGTTAACTTTAGTAAGTTCCTCCATCTGGTCAGAAGCAATAGGTCCAACAATAGGAACCTGACCGACAGTTCCCTCAACTACTTCCTGCAAGTAACCCGGAATACCAGATGCTCCGGGGTTGTTTCTATTTCTTTGCATGGCAATCGCCATCTCCCCCATAAGATTGTCACTGTTTTCTTGCCTTTTAGTCTCTTTGTCCCTGTTTGCGGGGGTTTCAAAAGACCCAGGCGGGCCTGTCTCAACTCGTTGCACCGAACTTCTCGGACCCTCAGAAACCTGCTCCCAAGTCTCGGTTTCAGGGTTCCATTCCTCAAATATATTTTTATTACCGTCTATTCGTGTTCTGTGGCTTGGTGGTCTGCCAGTAGGATTAATTGGTGATCTGGCTAATTCTCTTCCGGGTTTTCCGTTTATCACCTCTCTGGTGACATACTCATCGCCCTCTCTGATCTGCGTGGTGCTGTATTCATCAGGCCTAGGTGTGGCAAAAGCCCGCTGAATCATCTGTCCAGAAATTGCGCTTGCCACAGGATTGTCAACAGGAAGCTGGCCCAATGCCTGAGCCATCGATATGTTGTTCTGCGGCTCTCTTCCTAGTGTTGGTTGCCCGAACATGTTTGTTCCAGATCCGTCCGTTATTGGGTTCCCCATGAAGTCCATGTCTGGGCCACCACCTAACTTTGAAAGCACTTGAGCTACATTAGCTTGCTCTGTCTTTTTGGATGCAGCCTCTTGCTCTTGCATCCTGTTAATCTGCGACTGACGAACACCTTGGGCCAACAACTTGGCTAGCAACTCGCCACCAGACCTGATGTTAGGTTGAGGCTGTACCTGCTGTTGTAGGAGTGTTTGTAATAGTTGCGATCGACGCGGTGCTGTTAATTCCATTATCGAAGTCCGTTTCTCGGTGTCATCCCCCCACCGCCAAATCTCTGTACATTCCGAACCCTGCCCTTCATGGGAGCAGGTCTTTGCGGTGCGCCATACTTAGCTGGCGGAATTTGTCCACCAGCATCGAACCGCTGTTGCAATCGCCCGTCCCCTAAGGCCGCTCTCTGCATATCGATAGGCATTTGACCAGGATCTCTGAGGCCAACCCAGGGCTGCTTGTTGCCCATGTTATTAAAGCCACTCGTTTTAGGACCGACCTCTAAACGTGACGGCCCTGCCATGCCTGTCGGCGTGGAAAGGCGTTGTGCTAATGGATTTGCGTAACCTGTAAACTGAGGCATTATTTATTCCTAATTCGTAAAGAGTCCTTCCGGATTACCCAGCACAGCAGAGCCAAGTCCAAATAGACCTCCCATGAGTCCCGATCGTGCTTGCTGTGCCATTTGTGCATTGTGCATATTTGCTTGATTACTAAGCCCGTATGCCCCGGTTACGTCAGCTTGTGCAGGTCCAAAGAATGAATTCAGACCGGGTTGGGCGACTTGATTAAGACCCAGGAGAGCGGCTAGTTCGTTAAACTGTCTCGCCCTGTTCGCTTCTCGTATATTGGCATCGGTCAGTTGTGTGCCGATATCGAACTGTCCCTGTGCCCTGCCTTCAGCACCGGCTCTTTGAATGGCATCTAAAGCAAGTGCCTGAAACGCTTCGTCTCGGTTTTGATTAAACAAACCCAACTCTGACATCGCAGCCTCACCCAACTCAGGGTCGGTTGCCATCAAGCCGCGATTGGCGAGGCTCTGTCGAAGCCTGTCTTCCTGGCGATCGAATTGCCTATTCAGCAGTTCAGAGCCTCTATCAAAGATGGCGCTTTCAAACCCTGCTCTGTCGAAGTCACCAACGCCATCAAGACCAGCAGCAAGGTCAGGCAGACCAGACTCAAAGCCTTCCTGCCTTCCAAGCGCAAGATCCAAAAGCTGTGCGTCAGATTGCAACTGCCGATCCAGATTGGCCTGAACCTCTGGTGCAAACGTCATGTTAGCTATATTTCGATTTGGCCCGCTGAACGTCAAAGACCCCAGGGGGGTGTACTGATTGATGCGGTTAAATTCCGCATCTGTTTGCGCGATTGCTCGCGGATCAGGAGCCTCTACTGTTGTCGATCCTTTTGCGCCCATTAAAAGCCTTCCTTAGCCATTCTTGGTGATCTTCCTTTGTTAAGCCATATACAATGACATCGCCCTTGTATGTGGCCTTTCTTAATTTTCCTTCGTACTTAAATCCGATTCCCTCATCGAACTTCCTTGCTCGCTTGTTACTTTTCTGGACGAATGCAGTAACCCTGTTGCAGCCGAGTTCTTCAAATACCCATTCTCCGAGAGATGCAATATTGCCTTTCGTAGCCCAACGTGGGTTCTTTGATGCGAATGCCATAGTGACATTTGGTTTAGCGTAGTGGTAAGCAACAACAACGCAAGCCAGTTCATCTCCGACCTCAAACCCAACCGTGTTGAATAACGGCTCGCCATATCGGTCAAAGCCGAATGTCTCAAGGTCATCTCCCAATACTTCACATGCCCACTTCGCTAAAATCACGTTTTGTGCTGAATTGATGGGTACTAATGTCACCTAAGTATTCCTCCAGGCTCGGATATGTAATCCGTACCCAACCACGAAACATCGATGGTGGAGGTAGCCTGGAGATATAACTGCACGTAAGTTCCCCGTCCGGCACCCCTCTGCCATTCGTCTCTTGTAACGTCCTCATCCGACCAGCTAAACGGCCAGTCCAGGGGTAGCGTTGAACCACCCGGAGCAGACAAGGTAATGCTTTGCAGGAACTCTCTCTTGCCATAGTCATAGGCAAGCCCCGTAACAGAGGTGAAACTTCCGTTTGATAAAAGTCTCGGACGATACGCCGTGACTATCTTTTCTGAGTTAGTGCGAAGTGGAGAGGGCGAAGTACGGGCAACGCAAACTATGGCTGCTCCACCATCGGACGTACCTGCGTATTTATTCACAGTGCCGTTCGTTCCGCCCCAATAAAGAGAACCCTGGAACTCAGCCCAGACCCTCGCATTGATGCCAGTGAACCTTGTGGCCGCACCGGTCTTTACATTGATAACGTGCTGTACCGACGTAGACGGTCCAGTAGGCACATTAATAATCATTAATCCTTCGTTAGGAGAATAGTGCGTTTGCCATCCGTCGATTGATCCGTAACTAGCCGCTGCATCCCTCGCTGCTCCAGATAGCTTAGAATCTCTTCCGCCTCCTTGAGTGATAAATTGGTCAGGAAGATATATGTAGTCTCGCTCTGTTGCGACGAACAGCTTCCCGTAGATTGAAGCCACGGCCCTTGAATCAACGATTCGTCCGACATAAAACCGTCCTACAATTGAGAAGTCTGTGCCGGGATCTGATCCCTGGTAAACCAGCACCTCACCTTCTGAGGTGAAGATGACGAAAAAGTCATCGGGTCCACTGCCGCCATCCACCGTCCACGCTCCGAGAGCGACAACGTGACCACCACGTTCTGCGATCCCCGCCAATGGAAACTTGGTAATGCTGCCTGTTGAAGCAAAGAGTTCCGTATACCAGAAGGCAAGCTCGTTACTTGCAGCATAAAATACCCGGTTCTTGAAGACCTGGGCGGTGAAGAATTTGTCATATGAAACGCTTCCTCCGCTAAAGGACGCAGCAGACACGGTAGATCCGTCATAGACCTGCGGGAAGTCTGCACCATTAACGAAGACGAGTTGGTTGTTGAAAGATGCTGTATCCCATCTATCACTTGCGTATCCACTTCCGCGAGACGTAGCAGTACCACTGGTAACGTCGTAGATCTGACCACCACCGCAAGCCAACAGTTGATTGGCTCCTGCCGTAGTAACAAACGAAGCAATGGTGTCCACGTTTCCACTGCCCACGCTGGATGCGTGTTGGACGTAACCTTTTCGGAACTTGACAGTGTTGGAATCAGGCAACCAGTTATCGAACACTTCTGCATCATTGGCAGGCATGTTCGCTAGGTCATCGCGTGTATTCCAACCGCCAATTGGAGCAGGAGTTGATGCGCGGTTAGTTGACCTGAATCTCTGTCTTGCTACAGCCGCCCTAGAGACCAACGCCCGTCTCCGGTATGTTTGGATATCTCATGGTGCGACCACCGTCCATCTGAATCCTGTGGGTGCCACCATCCTGGGCCTTGTAAATGCTCAAAGCCCGATCGAACTCGTTCTTCTCTTCAAAGTAAGTCTGACCCAACGAATTGAGCCAACGCCACTTCAGGTCAAGCTCAAGCAGATCGTCAGGCAACAGGAAGGTGTCGGTGTCGACCGTGAAATCGGCTTTGGTATCCCCGTTAGCGGCAGCGGCGAAGTGCGAAGACAGGTACTCAAAAGCCACACCGATTCTGACCTTCGTTCCGTCCCGGCACTCATAAGAGCATTGAGTTGCGGACGGAGTTGGGTCAACAAACAGTTCTTTCGCACCCTCAACGCCCTTGATGCGCCACCTTTTGTAGATCGCGGTTTTGACCAGACCTGATTTGAATTCCTGCCAAATTTGAGGTCCGACATTATCCATCGGGCGAGATTCAACACGGTCCCACATGGTTCCATTGATAAAACGTGAGAAATCATCAGGCAGTTCATAAGAAGGCTTGTCCTTTACAAGAACAAATTCATGCTCCTTTGTGAGGACCGCCCAGGGGTATTCTTCAGCCAGCCTTTTTGCGCTTCTTTTTGCGAGCGCCAGTACTGTTACTGCGTCCTGATTTCCGTTCCCCACCAGAGTCGATGGATTCGGAAACCCCGTCTCCTTCAGCACGTTTTGTGCCATTGTCAGTATTGTCGCCAACAAGTTTCTCCAATTCTGCTATGCGATCAAGAAGCTCAGAAACGTCACCGTTATTCTCCCGGTAGACAAGAAACTCCTGCGCCTTCCTTTTAGTCGCAAATGCCTTACCCCCCAGGATGTTGTTAATCTCCTGATCAGGGATGCTTATGAAATCTTCGACCGTTTTAATCATCCTGCGAGACAAATTCTGAATGTCCGCAGGGGTAAACCCAGGGAAAGACTTAATCGGTGTGCCTTGAGTGGGAGCCTCTGTTTCGTCCCGGTACGCCTTCCAATATTCCGGCCATCGCTTCTCGTCTTCTGGCCGCTTGGGTCGATCCTGAATGTTTTTTGGGTCGCCTATATTGTGGATCTTGACCCACACCTGATCGACCGATGTAACCTCACCCTCCAGGTCTTTCTGATCTACTGCTTTTATGTAAAAGACCGGGCGACCTCCGTCCTGGTCTTTCTTATCCGCAAAGGCAATCGCCTCTTCAACTGATGCAAACATCTAAAACCCTCCAACTACTTTTGTATCCAAAACTGAATTAGCTTCGGCGTGGTATTCATACCACTCTTCAGAGAACTGGCAATCCACGTACTTATCAAAGTACGGGCCTCCAAGGGTGTAATGCACTAAATCTGGGTCACCATATTGGGAGGCATCTATATCCTCGCCAACCAAGTAATTCCAAGACTTAGGCAGATTGCCAACTTTGCTGGCCCACTCAAACTGATGTAAGTGAAGCCCGCCAGAAGTATTCACGTAATGCTTCGTCAATGTTTTGCACTTTTCGTTATTGAAAAGCATCACAGATGACCAATTTTTCTTCTCGTACATGGTCTGTTCTGCGCCAAGGAACTTATCGCCGTGTTTAGGCTTATACTTGTGCTGAACGACCTGTACGTCTGACTCTCCATCAGCACAGTCAAACAGATCCTTGATGTCGCCCCTTACGAGCATGTCGCAGTCCATGAAAAGACTGTAGCCCTCATAATCTGAGAGGTAAGGCACAAGGAAACGTGTAAAGGCAAACTCCGTGGATGCCTTGTAGTCCGTGTTTTTGAAGTTTTCTATGTGCCGTATGTTTAACGGCGTGATGCTCACCGGAACCGATGAGTTTTTAATTATGCTAAATGCACAGACCTGATAGGCGGCAATCTCCCGTCGATCGAATCCGATAAAGACCCTACGCATTTTCCGGCCTCCCTGACCATTTCTCCAACCAAATCCCTGAAGGTGGTGGTTGGTTCCCACCCCAAAATTTCTCTAGCCTTTGTAGCGTTCCCGCATAAGTGGTTTACCTCTGCTGGTCGATAGAACTTTGGGTCTATCGTCACAACGGGTGCTGTCCCACTCTCTTGCTTGGCCGCAGTTAGGAAGTCTTTCACACTGTGTGCCGTACCTGTCGCAACCACAAAATCGTCCGGCTGGTGTTGAAGCATCAACCACATCGCCTTCACGTAATCCCTTGCGTGACCCCAATCCCTCTTCGCCTCTAGGTTTCCGAGTCTGAGGTGTTCGTCCCAAACTCCGTAGGCGATTTTTTGGGTGACGAACTCTCGCCCTCTGAGGGGAGATTCATGGTTGAAGAGGATTCCGCAGGAGACTTGAACGCCATAGGATTCTCTATAATTGCGGCATAGAGAATGCGCCAGAAGTTTTCCACATCCATAGGGCGATCTTGGGATGAACGGTGTGGTTTCTGATTGGCGCGGCGTTGCATTTCCAAACATTTCGCTTGTTGATGCTTGGTAAAGTCGTATATCTTTGCCACGTATAGCCTCTAATATTCTTAATACACCCATGCCATTTACATCGCAGGTGTATGTGGGTAACTCAAATGAATCGGCTACGAAACTTTGTGCCGCGAGGTTGTAAATTTCATCTGGTTTGATGTGGTCAATGGTTCGCTTGACGTTCTCGTATTCACCGAGTTCAAACGGCACCATCTCAGGCGATACATTGAGATACGCGAGCCTCTCAGTCCTCGGAGATGCGCCACGCCGATATGCACCGAAGACTTCATAGCCATAGTCTGTTAATAGTCTAGCGAGGTAAGCCCCGTCCTGGCCGGTTATTCCGGTAATTAGCGCCCTCATCAAAGTGACCAACGGTCTCTTATCGCACGTACCCGCAAAAGGGACACGCTACCGCCATTTACCAATCGATCCTTGGGGCCGATCCTCTCTCCCTTGTCTTCAAGGAAGTTACAGCCCATCCCCTCTATCGCTGGACTGTAAAAGTCATCAAGGATGATGGTTCCACCTTGCTGAATATTCTCTGATACCCACTTAAAGTCGTTCTCGATCGTTTCGACAGAATGGCCTCCGTCAATAAAGCAAAAATCAAACGGCTCTACCTCGGTATTCCAGAGAGTCTCATTTGTATTCCCTTTGATAAGGGCGAACTTGTTAACCCCGGACTGTTCAAGGGAATGAGCAACTTCCGCCATCTCAAAGTGGTTTTTGACGTTGAACTCTTTCTCATCATCGTCAGGAGTGGCATCTTCAAACAGATCAAAGCCCGTGTAATAACAGTCACTCACGGCCATGAATTCTAAGGCTCTGCGACCGTTCCAGGTTCCAATCTCTACTACGTGATGAGGCTTCTCATCGCGCACTATCTCAAGTAGCGTCTGATAGCGGTTCATCCTTCCCTCCTGAACTTACGCGCACCTTTATCGTGTTCGACGTATTTTTTTAGCGGTGAACGGGAAAACACATCCACCATTCCCTCGACTTCAGGCGTTAAGTTACGCGCCTGTAATCCCTGCCTGGCCTCATCAAAGGCAATGCAGTCAATCCAGAATTTCAGCCCAAAAATTAGGCGCTGGTCGTATAGCGCCCGGTAGCGTTCCTTGAACTTCGGGAAGTCATCGTGGTGGGTGTCAAAAATGAGAAACCCGGTCTCGGTGTAAGTGCCCTTTCTTCCCAGATATGCACAGAAGTGATCTTTAACCAGCTTCTTTAAGAATTTTGTCTGCATATCAGCGGTAAAAACGCAGTCGGCATCAAACCAGACCACGTATCGCTCACCAGACTCAAAAGCGTCTAACTGTGCGTAGACCTTGTGACAGAATTTTTGAGCGTTAAAAAGATACGTTTGAGGTTCTAAGTGAGCAGTGTCTTTATAAAAAGACTCCCACCCAGGAACATCATGCAGCTTCTTCGTCTCTACCGAAGTAATCTCGTCCTCGGTATACACCCTCACGGGCAGCCCTAAGTGCTCGCTTTGCGAACTGAGCATCCTCTGTCCGTACTGGTGGTACCCTTCCTTCCCCAAACTTGTCACTAACAGCATAATAGCCAGCCCATCCCTTTCTAGCGTTTGATTCAAAGATCGTCTGAATCAGTCCCTTCCCATATGCTTTGAAGCGTGAGCCATCAAGCATCTTTACGACATCTTGTATCTCGTTGGCCTGTGCAGCCATCGCGGGGTCTGCATAGAACGTCTTCCCTTCACATTCCAATTGCAGTATTTGTTCAGTCTCAGAACCCCACCGTTCTCCGGTGATCTTTCTCAACTGGTTGTTACCCTCACCCTGGAGACACGAGTCAAACCCAAACAGGTGAAACGTCCTGAAGCCCATCATCCAGGCTAAGACCGTTCCCCTTGAGCCTGACGTAGAGCCACCACCAATCTGCACCTTGCCCTCAAGGAACTCAGCCGATGAAGTGGCAAGCAAATGCCAGAGGATCACTGACTGATCTTTCAGATAATCAAACAACTCCGGGTGACACTGTGAAGCGATGAGATACACGGGGCGATTAGGCTCGCCCTTCTTTAGCTTCTTCCTGAAACACCTCACGATATGATCTTGCGGATCTACCGCGAGTGCGGCGTGAGGAATTATTTTGTTCTTAATAAGAAAGTCATGTGCGCCCTTGACAGCAAGGATGAACACACCCCTCTCTTTCATCTTTCGTATTTTCTTGATCTGGCCCTTTACTGATGGCCCAGAGCCGACAATACAAATTTCTTTATCGTGCGGCGGGGATGGTCCAAACTCATCCAGGTCTCGCTCTAAAGCTGACTTGATGTGGTCTAAACGTCCCTGTGCATCAACAACGCATCGCGCTTGAATTTTCAGCGGCTGCATATTCCCTCCGTGGAAAAAACCCCCTCCGAAGAGGGGGCCATATTGTTTACGACTGGACAGTAATCGTTGACTTACTAACCCATCCGTACTCACCTGACGCGATTGCGTACAATGCGGTGAGTTCACCACCAGACGAAGCTGACGCGGTGAAGGCTGCTGCTAGTTCTACACCAGTACCAGAAGCGATAACTTCATTGGCGTAAACGTAGATCAGCGTCGTGTTATCTGCGGCGGCAACCGTAGTACCCAACCGGTGCTTTGGACTAGAGTCCGCACCTGTGCGTTCAATACCTACTTTGCCGTCTGTAGCGTAATTAGCCATAACGATCTCCTATTAGGTATATACAACGCCTTGCAAAAAGCGGTTGGAACAACAGAGGTTACCTGCAAACAGAATGGGGACAACCAATGCGTCCTGATTGACCGGCTGTCGCCGTTCAAACGGAACAAAGTTCGTCTCCGCATGTACCTTGAACTTCAGATAGTCTGTGTTCAGGAAGTACATGTGATTTGCCGGAATGCCTGAGTTAGCCGGATTCGGACCACCTTCCATTACCACATCAGCAGTAACAAATTTCAGGCTGTTAAAGCCCTGAACACCTTCAGAGGCATCTGTGATTCGCTGACGATCCGTCATGTTATCCCAGAAGACTTTGTAAAGTGTTTGATCCGATACGATCAGGTCAACACCGTCTGTACCACGGGTGGTTTCAAGCCACATGTTCTTCATTTCTGCATCAAGAAGAGCAGCAGAAGAATCAATACCGGCAACGTCACCAGAAGTCTGGTTCCCCCACCACGTATATGTACCTGCATCAATACCACCAACGGTTCCAGCACCACCGTCAGCAACGATGGACTGAAGTCCACCAATCTGCTTACCGTTGGAGCCAGTACCATCCGAGTAAATGCCAACCGAGGTTTGGTTAGCCATCGTTTTCTCGGCGTTCTTAATACGCGATTCCAGAAGAGCAATAATCTGCTCTGGTCCCGCGTTCTGAATACGAGTTTCAAGACCACTCGCAGTCACGTTTACAGCAGACTGCTTCCAGTTGTACTCAGCAGCGGTGAAGACATCAGACGGGGAAACGTCGAGGACTTCATAGCCAGAGTAATACTGGAATGTGGCATTTTCGGCGTATTCAAGTTCCTCAACAATTGTCCGACCACCAGGAACCAGTTGGCTGTTTCCCTTGGACTGCATACGCGATAAAAGAGCGTTATGCTGACTGATGTTGTCAGCAAGTGCCTTTGAACGCCTACGCAGCGTGGTAGTGACAATCTCTGTGAGGTTTGGACTTGTAAAAGCCATAGTTCACATCCTTATGCACTATGTTGTCGATATGCTTCGCGCAGGGTATCTCCAAGCGTCAGAGCGTCCTCACCCTCATCGGGATTGGCCTTACCATTAGCTTTTACACTCCTGGCTGCTCGTTTGGCCTGTTTCACTTTCCGGGCTTTTTCTGCGTCCGATTGAACTGTCTTTTCAGCCGCTACAGCTTTCAATTGGCTCTCACGGAACTCAGGCACAGTCCACACCACTTCGTTGTAAGCCTCTTCCAGGGTTCTTCCTTCGTTTACCAAAGGTGCCATCTTGGTTTTGACCTGCTCAAAATGCGGGTGCTTTAGCCCACCACTATCGTCCTTGGCAGAAGCGAAGTTATCGATCTGCGCCTGGGCGGCATTGGTGTTCTGCTGCTGCATCCCATAGGTGGTCTGTGTTACTTGCCCTTTAAGGTCTGAGATTTCCTGTCTCAGCGCCTTGATTTCGGGATCAACGAAATCTTCATCATTGATCTTAGGCACGAATTGATTTTTTCCTGATCCAACACGCCGTAACTCTGAGCAATCTGTAGAATGCCTTGTACCGGATTCGCGTCCAGTTGGTGCTGTGCAGCAAACAAAGTCCGAATTGCTTGTTCTGCCGTCACGCCCCTCTGGGCCAGCGCATCTTTCCAAGGTTCTAGTGCTTCAGTAATCGCAGCAATGCCTTGTGCCTTTTCCTGAAAGCCCGTTTGAAATTCCTTGTCCCTTTGCAACAGAATGTCCTGCGCTTCGGGGGTCAGTTCTCCAAACTGGTCTTTCAATTCAGAAGACCAATGCTCTGGTGCTTGGAATACCGTTTCCGGCTCCTCGCTTTCCTCGCTGTCTTCTTCAACCGCTTCAACTTGCGTCTCTACGATCTCTGGTGCGGCCTCTTCCTGAGATACCGCTTGTTCGTCCGTTACAGTTTCGGTTTCTGTTTCAGACC
>TARA_R100001594_G_scaffold122631_1_pt1 | contig 31879 bp, 19 predicted proteins | sample TARA_R100001594 | Tara Oceans TARA_R100001594 (sample SAMEA2622752) | marine metagenome | biome: marine biome (ENVO:00000447); feature: marine epipelagic mixed layer (ENVO:xxxxxxxxx); material: "saline water (ENVO:00002010), including plankton (ENVO:xxxxxxxx)" | depth 150 m | reverse complement strand
TTCAGCAACTGATGGCTATGCCGCCAGCGCAGGCTATTGAGCAGTTGGCTCAGATTTTAGAGCAAGCTGGGGCACCACCAGAAATTTTGCAGCAGCTTGAGCAAGCGCTCCAACTGCCAGAAAACGAGCAGCGCCAGTTTCTACTGGGGATTCTTGAACAGCTTGGGGGACAGTAATGCCCATTTACAGCTTCGATTGCGTTGAATGCCAACACGAGACAGAGGTTTTCTGCGGCATTGAGTCTAGGCCGGATGTCATTGAGTGTGAAGAGTGCAGTGCTGATGCAAAATGGAGAAGCATTAACTGGCAGCCACCACCTAAAAAGAAGAACCAACATGTCATTTACGGGTCTGGAAAAAGCCCCGATGAATACATGAAGAAAGAAAGGCTAATTCAGTACAAGTGCGCCAAGTGTAGTCACGGAACCTTCGAATGGTTTAAAGGAAAACCACCGGAAGAAGTCGATTGCGAGTATGAGACTTGTTCTGGAAAAGCCGCTCGTGTTTACAAAGTAAAGCTCGACATGCACTGGGCTCGTTTTCCGTACTATGACCGTGGTCTTGGGGTCATGCTTACATCGGAGAAGCATCGACGAGAGGTCTGTCGGCAGCAAGGACTAACCCCAGTAGATGGTGATTGGGACCTTGCAGGCGAGATTGCTAAGAACGAAGCAAAAGTTGAAGAGGAAAAAGAAACTTATAGGGATTATTATGACAGGGTTCATAATGATCCTGCGTACAAGGACTTTCGAAAAGCCCAAGATGAAGGTCAAATCGACCAACTACTTCCCCCAGATTGATTTGAAGGAGAGAGCAAATGCCTACTGACCCCGTAACTGGAGAACGACTCCCATACCCAGGTGAGCCTGGTGGACCACCAATGGGGCCTCCCCCAGGAGGTGCTCAAATGGGACCTCCCCCTGGTGGAGATATGGGTCCAAGCGTAGAAGAAATGGAACAACTTCGTGCTCAAGAAGCAGACTTACAAATGCAAGAGCTTGCGATGGGTGCTCCACCTCCAGATAAACCGTACAAGATTAAGACCATCAAAATGTTTTCGGACCAGATGGATAAGACTCTTGATGCTTTGTCTGGTACTGATGTCGAAATCCCTGCATGGGAACCCAACCCAGACGTAGTTGAAAAGGGAGATAGGTGGCCAGATCCGCTTCCTCCAGAGGTTTTTGCGCCAGCGGTTGCCTTGGTTGAAGCCATTCGTTTCATCGACCCAGAAGGTAACTACGAAAAATATATGTTTGATCCAGATGGCTTGGTTGGTGACAGTGAGTTGAAGGCTGCTGCTGGAAAACTCAAAATGATGGAGAAGGACAAGCAGCTTGCACAAGATCTCCAGTCGCCCCCAGGTGAAGAGGCCATGGTAGAGGGTGAAGAACCCCCACCAATGCCGGAGGGTGAAGAGGAGCCAATGTCGCCTGACGATGAGCTTCTTTCGGAAAACATGTAGCTTACACTCTTGCTTCACATGCTGTGGAGCTTTACAATCGTTCTGTGCAGGGCCCTTGAACTGCACATAAGGAGAAAAAATGGCAGATACGGAACTGAGCAACTCTACCGCTGATGGTGGAGCCGTTGCGTCTAACGGTGTCTCAGCCCAACCTGTAGCCGATGTGGCTACCAATGATGCAGCCTCGGGCAACATCATCGAGCAGGTTAATGCGGCTGGAACTCGCGATAGCGCGGCAACATCTGAAAGTGAGTCAGGGACTCGGGGCACCAATAATGCTGACGCTGGTGCTCAACCAGATCGTGCATTCGATCTATTGACATCAGAGTTACCGGCTGACGAGACTTTCTCGTTAGATGGTTTCTACAAGGGAATCAAACCGGAGCATCTGGAGAAGTTGGACCCGCTTTCGAAGCAGGTCATCCACAATCTACGTCGCGACTACCACAATAAACGCCAGCGTGATTCCGCAAAGGCTCGTGAGGCTGAGGCTTCATTTGCTGACAAACTAAACCAGTTGAAGGAGAAAGAGCGTGCTCTTACTACTCGGCAGGCAGCGTTTGCGAAGCTTATTGAAGACCCCAACCTTAAAGAGGTGTTAGCGAAGCCCGAATCCGAGCTTCCTGATCTTCTGAGCCCAGAAGGAATCGAGGCACGCATTGAGCGTGCTGCTGCTGAAAAGCTTAGTCAATTGGTCCAGCCAATTGCTGAGCATTCCCAGCAGGAAACGCGCCGACTAGCTCTCAGCGACTTTACGGAAGCACATCCCGAAATGAAGGATGCAAGCTTTCGTGGAGAGGTTGCCGAGCTTATTCGTCAGCGAAAGGCGTCAGGTTTCGACATTAGTACACCGGACGCCTATGAGCTTGTCAGAGGCCAGCGTGAAGTAGAGGCGCGTAAGCGCCACGAAGCGCGGCAGCGGCAAGTTCGAGCGGCTAGTGCGCGACAGATTGGGAAGTCCAAAGCGAATGCGGCAAAGTCTTCAGGTCCTCCAAAAGGAGCCAAGGCCCATGAGATATACGCTTGGGTCAAGGCCAACCCCGAAGAGGCGAAACGTCGCCGTCTTAAATAACTAAGCCCCGAGGATTAAAATGGCTGTTACCCAGGCCACTGGCCTAAATATCACCGACGAGCTTCTCTCGTCGACCTTGTATCTGCTCGCGGAAGACTTCCGTGACAACCTTGCCCGCACCACGGCGTTGATTGACGTTCATGAAGAAGTTCATGGCAAAGGTCAGCCCAAGGTTGAGGGTGGAACCCGCTACATCGAGCCACTTGGCTTTGGTGAGCACAGTAACGCGACTCGTATGCAGACTGGATACGAGAAGCTTAACTTGACCGTGGCCGATGTTCTTCTGCCAGCGGTGTACACTCCTGCACACACCACGATGCCGATTGCCATCTCTAAGGATGAGGAAATCAAAAACCGTGGTGAAGCTGCTGTGATTAGCATCCTTGATGCTCGCACTAAGGCTGTGATGGGTGCTATGCGCCGTAACCTCCTCCGCAAGACGGTTGAGGGTGTGGACGCAGGCGGTTTTGCTGATTGGGCAACGCTCAACGGTATTACCTATGCTACTGGTTACCTTGAGGAGAACGCTATTGGAGCGCAAGCCAACTCTGTTGGTGGTGTTTCTAAGGCTACCTACTCTGGTATTCCCGGCTGGAACAACCAACGCGCCAACATCAACAACAGCTTCAACGCTAACGGTCTTCAAGCTCTTGTTGACTTGCGTGTTGAAACTTCTGCTGTGTCCCCTGGTGGCGAGCCTCACATCTGGCTGGCGTCTCGTGCAGGAGCGAAGAACCTCAAGCGTTCTCTTCGTGCATTCGAGCGCTACGTCGACGAGGCTAAGCTCGACGGTGGCCGTATGGTTCAGATGTGGGACGGTATCCGCATGGAAACCGAATACTACATGCCCACCAACACTGCTACTCACACTACTGCTACCATCAGCTTCTACTTGTTGAATCTTGATGACATCCACTACGTCTTCGATAGCGAAGGATACTTCGATGTATCTCCGTTCGAGAAGATCAGCGGTGAGTACGATGTTCGTTCGGCAAATGTTCGTCTCTACGGACAGCTTGTTGCTAAGCACCTCGGATCGTCAGGCATTGCCTATGACGGTGAAACCTTCTAATCATAGTCTTTAAAGGAGATTTATCATGGCTGTATTGAAGCGAGACGGCGGCAACGGCGTCATTGCATACCCCAAGAAGATCTATACTGCGCTTGCTAATGGCACTATTGCTGTTGGTGACGTGGTAAAGGTCGAAACCGATGTGAGCGCAACCCCTGACCCCGACACCTACGGTGCGGCTGGTTTCATTGTTGCACCCACCGCCGAGTCGAACTCGCCTTTGGCTGTTGGTGTTGCAACAACCGCTGCTGCTGATGGTGAAGAGGTCCAGGTCCAGGTTGCTGGATTCAACGATGCTGTTACCTCTGCCGAGGCTATTGACGTAGGTGATGCTGTTGGTGGTTCTGCAAACGGTGACGTTCGTGAGTGGGACACTGAGAGTGCAACCTCGCAACCCTTCGCGGTTTGTGTGAATGCCTTCGCAGGCACCACAAACGACGGCGCGATTCTTATCATTGATAAGGGTTGGCTGGGCTAATAGTCCACCTTTGTGTGACTTTAAGGCCCCTCGGGAGATATACTCTCGGGGGGCTTTCTTTTAGGAAGGAACATGATTCTCAAAGATATTATCGAAGAAGTGAATGGTCTTCTCGACCACAACCCAAATGTTAGTACGCATGAGACTCATGTGGTGCGACTTGTCAACAGACACTACGAGGAGCTTTGCAGCGCCCATCCGTGGCGATTCTTGCAAGAACGCGCTGAGCAACAGCTTTACGCCGACATCGACGGTGCGGCAGGAACAACCCTTACTTTGGCGAACAACAGCAAGCTTGTGACCGCAGCGGCAGGAGCCTGGCTGCACACGGGTATGGAAGGCGCTGTAATCGAAGACACCACTAATAGTGTTGAATACCGGATTGATTCTGTCGCAAATACTACTACGGCTTATTTAGCAGAAGCAACAGGCGCTTCTGGCGCTTTGAGTGCAACGACAGCCTTTAAGGTAAAGTGGGACAAGATTAAACTGCCAAGAGATATGGTTGATTTTCTCGGCATTACCATTCGCGATGAAATCTTTGGACAAGCAGCAAACGCTCGCGACCGTCGACTGGTGTACGTTGATTCACGCACAGAAGAAGACTTGTTGCTTGAGCACACATCTTCCGGTGACACCATCATCATTACAGATGACGATGCAGATCGGACGCTCAACAACGACCTTACGATTACAGCTACGGTTACCGTGGGTGGGTCGCTGACTTACAGCACCAAGTACGAATACTGTGCAACTATTGAAAGAGAAGGTATTGAATCTGCTCCAAGCCCTGTTGTAAGCGGCACGATTGCTGCTTCAGGGTCTGAGCGGACCATTACTATTGCTGGGCTTCCAGCGGTCAGCGGTACTGATGTGTATCGAAAACGGATTTACCGCAGGAACGCGACAGCAAATACGGGCTGGTATCAAGTCTACGAGATCGTGCCCGCTACGTCACCTTCTACATTTTTTGATGATGACGGGTCCTTTCCATTAGACTACGACCGCCCTCTTTACTACGAGGGCCCTCGCGACACTATGCGTCTGTACAAACGCCCAGATGCTGACATTAAGTGCGAGATTCGGTATATGCGCCGCCCTTCAAGGCTTGTTGGATACAATGACGAGCCCCAGATTCCGCCACAATATCATGTGATTCTTGTCTACAAGACAGTCGCAGACCTTTATCTGCAATACGGACAAGGGTCTATTTCCAACATCTACGAGGTCAAGGCTCAACAACGAATCGAGCAAATGAAGAAGCGTTACTTAGACCGTACTGATAGACTCTATCGTAAGGGACAATTTCAAGAAATGCCGAGTGGTTATGCATACCTGTACGGCGATCCGGTGAAAACCTAATGGGAAAATTTTACGAAATTCAAATGAGGCGGTTTGGTCTTCTTGGTTCTAAGGCCAAACCAGAGGAGCCAAAGGCTTTTGAAGAACGCCCAGCCGAGCCTTCTGAACAAGAAAAGCTGATGGCTCAGGAACGTCGACGCAGAGAAAAGTTCAAAGAGGTTTTTGGAGACATTGGTTCCCAGCAAGTCTCTACAACACCACCTCCACAAACTGTGGAGTCAATAGAAACAGACGACGACGTTTTGCTTGGCGGTCTTAGGGGGCATTTGTAATGGCCAGAAAACCAATGACAAACATCCCAGTGCAAACCGCCAACCAGTCAGGCGCTAAAGCCTTTCAAGCTGCATCAAAGAGCAGCGGCGACTTGCCAGGAAGCTCTTTTATGAACCGAAGTGGTGGAAAGTCACGATTCCCTGGTAGAAAGTCTGTTGGTGTAGAGCCAACCCAGAAGTCTACTCAGGCCCCTGAGCTTTCTCAAAGAATCAACGCTCCACGATTAAGCCAAGCCAGGGTTGAAGGCTATCGAAACCGGATTCAGACTTTGGCTCAACAAGCAGATGAAGAGCAAATCTTGCAGGAATACGGAAAGATTTTAGAAGAGGCTCGTGGTCATCAAGACTCATTCGCATTCGAAACAATGCAAAATGACATGGAAAAGTTCAAATCGGATTCGTCAGAACTCCAAAGAGGGATGTTCTAATAATGCCGGGGACTAAATCTTATGAACAGAGAATGGATGAGTGGTGGCAGAAGCACTACGCTGATGTGTACATCAATGAAGAGCAGCAGGCCCCTGAGCTTTCCGACGAGGACGAGGACGTTGTTCCAGTAATCGACGAACCGCTTCAGCCGTTTGTGACTTTTGGTCATGGCTCCGAAACATTAGCTCAGATTGCACCGCCTTTCGATGACCCGGAAGTTCTGCGTCGAGGTAATCACTCTTACCAGGGCGCTTTAAATGCGTGGGAAAAGTACAGCGAAAAGTTCATAGAATATGGGAACGAATACAATGTAGATCCGCTTATTCTGGCTGCGATAGCGGGCCATGAGTCTGGTGGGCAGGCTGATGCCGTTGGCAAGACAGAAGATCTTGGGCTCATGCAGTTTACAGTGAGAACTTGGGGAAGGATTATGCCCGGCAGGCCCTTAGAAGAAAGGCTTGATCCGAATCTGTCTATCGAAGCAGCGGCCAAACTGTTCGACAGTGATCGCTCTATTCTTAAGAACGAAGACCTTGCGCTGCTTGCGTACAACATTGGGCACGCCAGGGTGACATCGGTGATTCAAGGAGAATCGGATTTTCCGGGCCGCTCTCGTTTTTATTGGCCAACAGTCACTCTGACGCATGAGCGTCTTACCCAAACATTGGGTCAGCAACAGGAGTAGGACATGAAAACTACAAAGTTACAGTTCGCTCCTCTTCGTGGGATTGACAATTCCTGGCGGCCAAGCGCCTCGCCTCAGAAAGCTCGTCGCATTCGTGACATGTTGTTCAACGATAAAGACGCCTGGCAGAACTCTGGTGGGTACAAGGCGCTTATTCCAGACGACATCGAGGGCCCTGCTTGGATTAGCTTTGATGAGATTGAAAGCGTGCATTGGTATTCAGAGCATTCTGGGAACAGGCAGCACCTGATTTTTGAGGGCAAAGATTCTACTGATATGCGTCTTTACCTGTTTGACGGCAGCAAAGCCGGGGCTCAGAAGTGGCGACCAATGATGATGTCTGATGGAACTCAGGTTCCCGCTCGAAGTGAATCGGACGCTCCGCACTTGAGAACAACTTCTGTGGCTCAAAATGGTCGAATCTATTTGTTTAATGGCAAAGACCCACCATTAGTTTTCAATGGCAGATACGCTGAGACGGCTGGTTTTGATGCTGGGCCAGCCGCTCCAAGTGGAGAGTCTCTTCGGGCGTCCAAGACAGGCATTGCAGAGCTTGGGTTGGGGCGAAAGCCAACGGCTTTGTCTACCGGCGATGCTCCAGACGCAAACGACCCGATTCGAAAGTGGGGGTATCGATACAAAGTAACTTTTGTCAACGAAAGAGGACAGGAGTCCCCTCCCTCCGCGCCATCTAAGACGGTAACAGGATCTAACGATGAAAATGGATTCCGAACAATGGCTATTCTTTCCATACCGCGTGGCGGGGATGGTGTTGTAGCACGAAGAATCTACAGAACCCGCCAAGTCATGGATAGTGATGGCGACCTGCTTAGTAGGTCGATTGGTTCTAATTTTTATTTCCATACTGAAATCACCAACAACGTGCAGACTACTTTTGAAGATTGTTTGCAAGATGCGTTTCTTGGCCCACTGCTAGATGAAGACGACTTTGGTGCGTGGCCTCCTCGCGCAACCATGGGTGCGTCATTTAAGAACCGCTTGTTCTTGGCGGGAGCGAACAGTTCGGACGTGCAGTTTTCCGCACAGTTGAGGCCCGAGGTATTTCCGGTAGATAATGTTCTTAGCTTCGGCCAGGACGAGTGTGGCCCGATTACTGGCCTCTATACTACCCAAAACGCTTTGTTGGTCTTTAAGCAGCGCGGAGTCTTCTTGATTAAGTCCCAGCAGACTCAAAACGGAACAACCTTCTTTACGCAAAACATTTCAAAAGACATCGGGTGCATTGCTCCAAACTCTATCGCGGAGGTTCCTGGCATTGGAATCATGTTCCTTAGTATGGAGGGTGTTTACGCTATTGACGGCTCTTTAGAAAATGTTGGTGCAAAAACAAGCCTGATTAGGTACTCCACCCCTATTCCTGACTTGGTTGGTAGAATCAACAATGCCGCATCGATTCAAGCTTGTGGAAGGTATTACCCAAAAGACAAAGAGTATTGGCTCGCTGTGCCTGTTGATGGAAGCGATAAGAACAACTTTGTTCTCGTGTACCACGGCGCTGTGGGCTCTTGGTCTTTTAGGGAAAACTTTCCGATTGCGGACGCAATCATAACCCAAGACCATCGTGGCTATTTCATTTTTGGATCCAACGACTCCAGCAATAAGGGCCTGCACGTTTACACTCTCGGAGCCTCTACCAAAGGGACCGCCGCGATTGAGCCATTGTGGGAGACGACCGATATTGATTTTAATGGCCCGTTTGCAGCCTTTAATCCAAAGTATGTTGTTTGTGATGTGGTCGGGTATGGAGACAATGATTTTGAATTGAGCTACCAAATCAATCGAAACATTACATACGTCGAGTCTGCAAAGTCAGTAGACCAGCAGGACCTGACTAACGTCTATTCTGTGTACGATACGGCAACGTGGTCTACGAGTTCTTTGTGGTATGAGCACCGCCCTATTCCTATTCGGTTTGACATTACAACCTCTGGCCAGCCCGCATGTCGTGAGCTTCGCCTGACGTTTGAGTCTTCTGGAAGAAGAATGCAGATTCTAATGTTTCAGATCGGCGTTGTTGCTGGCGCGGCTTACGAGAAAGTGATCCCCATCAGTTCGGTTGTAGAGGAGCAAAGAGGATAATGGCTTGGCGATACATACAACGAGACTTCCAGGCGGGGGACATTCTTGATCCTGAAGACTGGAATCAAAACGTCAGGGAGTACATAGAGGAGATTAACGGTGCCCTGGACCGCGACAACATTCCAACAGCTTCTGTTGTTGTTGGTGAAGAAGTTGCCTCTGAGGCCTTCAATGCCTTTGTGTCTGATGGTTTGGATTCTACCCAACAGTTGGAGATGGACACCACGTCTTTCCAAGACATTGATATGACAGTCAATCTCACTGCTGTGTCTGACGAGCTTTTAATCTGCGAAACGTCGATTCAGTTTGATACTGCCGATCCGACACAGACTTATAATGGTACAAACTATAATAACGGGTACGTCAAGTTTACGACAGGCACACTCCGTGACTGGCTTCGTTATGAATTCATAATGACGCTGGACGGTTACCAAATAGCATATGCAGGCCCCTTCACGGCTTATCACAAAAGACAGCCTGTCTATATGGTAGGAGCATTACCTGTTGAGGCCGGGGCTCATGCCGTGAGATGTGCTGTCCGGCTTTTTGCTGCGAAGGATGGTGGGGATACAGTCACCTGGGATTCAAGCACCCAAGACTTTTCTCCACGAATTGAGAAAGGCACACTGATTGTCAACAGGAGAAAGCGATGAGCAAGATTTCTTTTACTCCGATACAGCCTGGTGACGCGGCTTCTATTACTTCACCAAATAGCCTTATGTCGGCCACCGCTACAGCGACGGCGGCCATAAATGGCGAAAATGTTCGACCAGAAGGAATCGATGAAAGGAGTTTGACCTTTCCTCTGATTGCTACTGAAACCGCCACATCTCATGACAGGCGTGTAAATCTTGGTTCGGGAACGCTGGGCAGTTGGGTGCAGATACCACAAGGCAGCACCTGGATCGGCACTGGAACCTCCGCGACCTTCAGTGCAGGAGCACCGTTTACCCTTACTCTCGGCTCAACTTATAGCTACGCTATTATCAGGTATTCATTTGAAGCAGCCATCGAGGGTCGAGTAGGAAGCGGAAACTTTGTAAATGAAGATGTTGGTTTTGCCCTTTATCGAGATGGCTATCGTTTGACGGCCACAGAGCGCAATGTACAAAACGCAGTGGCAAACTCAGCGGCTGCCACAACCAGCGGAGCGTGCCGAACCGTGCAAAGCGTAAACATCATTTTCCACCATTCCCTTGATGGCACATATACTTTTGATCTTCGCTACCACATCGACAACCACGGGCATGGTACGCTGAATCCAGACGTAACAAACATTGGCTTCATTTCATCTGTAGATGAAGCCGTTGTAGTCAAAAGGCTTTTTGCATCCGTAATTAAATACAAGTGAACTATGGCTTTTACAAACACACCATTTGTTGATGGAAACGCGATTACTGAAGCGGACCTTAAAGGTCGTATTGAGAACTTTGAAACCTACCTGAATGGTGGTGTAAGCCCGGCTGACTTGTCTCATGGTATGTGGGTTAAAAAAGAGCACATTCTAAGGCCTGAGTTCCGTGGCGGGTCAGATGACCGCGCAGAGTTCTGCACCGGAACGGCACGCTACAGGATTCACGGCCCGGATTCTGCTGGCTGTGAAGTCTTCCATGCTGAGGCGCGTGGCGGCGGAGGAAGATCGGGCTCAGAAAACTGGGAGCCAGTCAATGGCCTCAATGTAACCATTAAGGCTTATCGGCCAATGACTGTGATTTACATGGCAAGCTGGTGGGCGTGGGAAACAGGGTCTAACTATTCAAATCAAAACAACTCATCGTCGGGCGTTTTATACGGAGAGAGCATCAACAATGCTAGTAATGTGTGTGCTCATTTTGGATTGTTCTCTCAAAAAAACGATGGGTCATCGTTGACATACCACAATCAAACACGACGCAGTTTGTATCCCAGCCCTAACATTGCAACAGACCAAGTAAACACTGACATTTCTGGTTACATTCAAAGCACTGCAAAACAGATGTCGATTCATCACGTTTTTGATCTTACTGCTGGGATTTGGAATGTCGGCATTCGCTGTCACGCCCAAGATCAGGGCTCTAGTGCGGGTGACCACAGTCAAAACATCTTCATCCGTTCTCGCTCATGCGTTGTTGACGCCCATTTCAATTCGGCAACCTGATGGCTTGGAAGGGAGGGTTTTCGGTAAAGCCTGTTGATCCGGCAGATCTTCAAGAGTTGGTTGAAGATTTAGAATCCGCAAGCATGCGGAAATCCAGGGTTGCTGCTCGCGACATTCCTACTGGGACAATTCAAAAAAGTTCGCTATCAAACGACTTACAGCAAGAACTCGATAATAGCCAGCAGCTTGCTTTGCGTGCCAACAGCCCGGTCCAAATGGCTGGCTCTATTCCAAAGCAGGCGCTTTCAGTAGAGCTACAGCATGACATTGATAACAGCGAAGGTCTCGCTGTAATGGCCAACAGCCCGGTCCAAATGGCTGGCTCTATTCCTGCCGCAGCGGCAGACCTTACAGACGATTGGTCGTTTAAGAGACTTGGTCTTCATGTAGGCACAACCATCTCTTCTTCTGGCAGCGTATCTGTTGGTGCAGGGACATTCTATTTAGTCGCTACTGCCGGAGGGCATGTCACGGTTGGGTTGCCTGCCGCTGCTACTTGCACCAACATGGTGCTAAGTTTTAAAAAACTGACCGCTGCAAACAACATGATCTTAGATCCGAATAGCTCTGAAACCATTGACGGAGCAACGACTAAAACCTTTAGTGATCAATGGTCATGGGTTACTATTATTTCGAACGGTACTAACTGGTTTATCATTTCTCAGGGGAATCCATAATGTCTGAAGGATATGGCGGCACTGGACTCACTGAGGAGCAGAAAAAGAAGTACGGTGACCCGGACGCGAAGTGGTGGCAAGCATCCGACACAGGAACCGATCAGCTTAAGGCCGGTTTTAAGGGTGGTGTAGAGGGTGGCACCACAGGTGCATCCATTGGCGCTTCAATAGGTTCATTTGCTGGTCCAGTGGGCACGGCCATTGGCGCAGCTATTGGTCTTGGTGCAGGGTTTCTGGTGGGATCAATTGCTGGCCACTTGGGCTATGATGAAGACGCAGAACAGCAAAGAATCATTAATGAAAACAAGAGCAGGCGCAAAGCGGAAGACGCAGCAAGGGCCGAGGCTGACGCCGCAGCGACTGCAAGTAAAAGTGCAGGGGGCACACGGATACAAGCGCTTCCTCCTGCGCCATCGGATGAGAGCGTTCTAATGGGAAGCATGCCAACCACTGCCGGTGCAGCCATGCCAATGGACCCATATCGTAGAACAGTGATGAACAAGTTTGGATGGAGTTGAAATGCCCTACGACGAATACGGAAATTTTATCCCGGCCTATGACCCGTACAGTATGGTTGGTAGCGATGTTATGGCGACGGATCCGATGGCAAGACTTGAGGCTCTTCGGGGCCGTCTTCCACAGCACCGTCAACGAGCGTTTGAGGCACGATCTGACAAAGCTTTTCAAGACATTATGGCCCAACCTCAGCAGGATCGATATGACAGCATGGGTCGATTGATTTCTGAGTTTGATGTCACGCCTGGTGAGGACGATCTCGATTTCTTTCCGGCACAGCCAGCACAGCCAGCACAGCCGGGGTACATGGGTCAAGATCCTTCGCGCGGAATGCCTGGCCCTGCGGCGGTGAATATCGGCGGCTTGAGGATGTCGCCTGAGCAATTTAAGCAATTGTACACTGACGCTGAAGTTCGATTCGTAGACGAAGGGCTCCAGCCCGGAACGGCAGCGCTCCCCACTCACCTTGGAAAAGATCCAAACGCGCCTGACCCAGCGACTGGAAAGCGGAGACCTCTAACCCTTACCCAGGAGCAAGCTCTTGGACAAACCCCCGGTCCTACGCAGGAACCGCCAATGTCTTTTGCTGAAGCGGACAGAAGAACGCGAGGACGACAAATCGGATGGCAGGCGCTTGGAGCCCTAGGGCTTGGTGTGGCTCAGACCTACATGGACTACATCCCTACGGATGCCGAGACTCAAGCTAAGGAGTGGAAAGAACAGTGGGCCGGGGACGCTCCAGAGAAAGAGGGGGAACGCCAAGCGCAAGAATACCGTGAGAAAGTCCGAGCACAGGTGAACAGGCGTCTTGCCATGGGTCGTGAAAGCCAAGAAGACTTTCAAGTATCAATGGGTGATTACGATGCTGGCTCGCAACAGGACATTCGTAAGGCGGTAATGAGCGCGTATGTCGAGAGCGAGGCAGATCTTGAGAAAAATGCACGGGAGATTGCGGATCGGGTAGCAGACGAAAAGAGGGGAATGTACAACTCAGCAATTTCGTACATTTCTCAACTACAGTCTCAACGCATGAAAAACCTTCAAGCGACACTTAGTAACTTTGCTCCAATCGCGGCTCAGTTTGCTGTAAACAAAGGCGTTCGAGCATTGGATAAACGCATTGCCCAGCTTGATCCAGAGTTTCAAGAGATGTTCTACGATCTGTCAGCAGGGGCAACAGATACGTCGCAACTGGCGAGACTGTACGCATACTCTGAACGCCAGAATGATGCAGCGAGAGCGAGGGCACAGCAAAACAGCCAGAACCAAGCAACTTTGCAGAATGAGGCGTAGGAGACATCATGGCTTTTAAAACAATTCAGCCGATGCACTCTCGGCAGACGTTTGCCCACCTTGAGGGACAGGAACAAAGACCCAACTTTTTTCTTCGCTACCTGCATGATCGCATTCGCTTAACAGACGCCAAACGCAAGGAGCGAGCACAGCACGAGCTAAACGCTTTATCTCAAGATGAGCGGCGCTGGAAGGACGAGGAGATTCGTCTTCGGCAGAACATTACAAACCTTCGCCGGTCTCTTTTGAATCGCGAACAAGCTTGGTTGTCACGTTCTCACAAAGACGAGCGCAACTCAAGCTCTGTACGAATAGCAGAAGGAGCCTCTGGAGGAAGCGCAGGCTCAGATCTCGCAGACCTTCGATCAAAACAACGGCGGGATGCTAACAAACAACAATCCGAATGGAACACAGCCTTTGGGCAGGTGCAGCAAGGGCAGCAAACTTGGACCGATAGGGGCAGCAGCTTTCGCACTGCAATAGGCAGCTTGCTCTCCTCTTTAGGAGACCGGCTTTGGCGTAAAGATGACGGTGCAAGACAAAAAGACCTCTTGGACGCCTACAAGGTTTTAAACAACGGCACAGCCCCCCGAGCTAACGGGCCCAATGGCGCTTCTTTTGTTGAGGCTTATAAATGGATTAAGAAAACCCATGGGGATGATGCGGCTCGCGCATTCAAGAAAGCAGTGTACGGAACAGACATGGTGAACTATTTGGGTCGCCCTGTCCTCATAACGGAAGACCCTAACTTCGGTCAAGAGCACCACTACGGAGACCTCCATAAGAACACGTCTCTTCAAGCTGAAAAAAAGTGGTATTCAGACGCTGTAAACACCGCACGAGTGAAAGGGATCGAAGCCCATTACGAAGCACAAATTCAGGAGGCAAGAGACAGGGCGAACCAACCAAGGCGTACAACCACAACCACCTCCTCGACAGGAGGAGGGTCAGGGGGAGGAGGGACTTCTGGGGATATGGGAGCCCCCGCAAGCCCGCAAACCCGTGCAACAGAAAGGCAGATTGCAGACTACGAAGCCCGTCTCAGAGAGATTCAGGAGAAACGCGGCGGAGTCTTGGGTAGAAGGCGAGACATCCTTGATGATTTCCTTGGCCCAAGAACAGCAACAGAGATGCTTACGCCCTACGAGGTGACCGATCCAGCAACAAGCAGGATTCTGGACGAGGTTATGGGCATTGAGGATGAGGAGGCCCGCAATCGCGCTTTGCGTGAAGGCCGCATGCTCATTGACACTGAACGTGCGAAGCTGGCTCCAGAGTTCGTTGAGTCTCAGGTTCTAAATAGACAAGCGCTCCAAGGGCATTACCAAGACGCATGGCAGGAGCTTGAGAAAGCAAAAAGAACATTTGCGCGTGCTCATGCAGCCGCTGTTCGTCTTCGAGCAAAATACGAAGAAATGGTGAAGCCCTTCGAAAACGATCCAAACCGCACTGTGGCGCTGGATGCCATGTCTTCCAAATTAGAGCCGATTATCGCGGCTATTGAGTCTCAGGAGCGCCTTCAAAGGCGAGCAGAAGAGCGAATGCAAATCATGGGGCAAGTGCATGATGCATTAGAAATGCTTCAAGGGCCGCGCGGTGCCACTGCTGAGTGGTCGTCTTTAAGTCCACAGAACCGCTTGTTGGTTTTGCAAGCAATCAACGCAAAGTCTACGGCAAAAGCCTCCAGAAATAACGATGAGATTTCCAATGTTCGAGAAGAGATTCGGCTTGCAAAGTTTGAGATCCAAGACTTGGAGCAAAGCCTTGGGCCAAGAACAAGCGCAGACTTTAGGAACTCTGACCCAGGGCGGGCAGCGCTACAGAATCTTCAAGAAAACCAACAGGCTTTAAACAGGCTTCTTACTGAGCAAAACGAACATGTGATGTTTTCTGGAGAAGCGCAGGGCGCTATTGACCACTTGGTGGCCAATGACCCAGCCTATCGAATCCAGCCGCCAGCATCTCTTGGCCTCGGTGTAGAGAGTCCCGCTCTTGACGTTCTTGAAGATGATTTAGAAGAAGAGGCTATGACGGAGTGGCTTAAAGAGGGCGGGCTCGTAGGCGAGGATTACGCTGAAGGAATTCTGGAAGGGGCTGATCAGACTTCTTTAGATGCTGCTCTGCGAGAAGGGGCTCTGGGGGACAATCCAGCCCAATACGCCCAAACCCAGCTTGAGAGACAAACCCAGCTACAAACCTCATTAGAAGAACGAATCAATGCTTTGTCCGATGAAAGCATTAGAGGTGATACTTCTGCCGTCTTTAAAATTCAGCAAGACATCAACGCTTGGCTACTTGAACAGGGAAAAGACCCGATTAAAGAAGACGGTCTTTGGGGAAGCGCAACACAAGATGCCATCAATGATGGGTACTTGGAAGGTCTTCAGATTCAACTTGAGACGGCGAAAGAGGTACGGGAACTAACCGAAAAACAACTAAATAGGATCTCAGAATTTGAGAAGAGAGAAGGGCGTCCCGAGTTTCGCGAGGAGGGAGAAGACCCCGGAGCTTCTAAAGTTAGATTGAAAAAAGATGGTGAGGTGGTTCGGTCCTACGATCTTCCAGAAATGGAATCGACAGAAGTGCCCGAGGAACTTGTAGACTCTAAGCTCACGATTCCTACTGGAGGCGCTCGCTACCAGACTCCAGGGCTTAGTGTTGAGGAGACTGTCGAGGGTGCCCGTGCAAAAAGTGAGGAGTTGGATCAAGCTGGAATAATAGAAGTAGAGCCGGTAGAATCTTTTGATTGGGTAACAGACTTCAACACACCAGAGGGGCTTACGGAGCCTGAGCCTGAGTTTGATATTGACAGCTTTGAGTTCGATGTAACTACTGAGGATGATCCTTTGCCGCCGCCGCCCCCGCTCCTCTTGAGGTCGAGCGAGATCAATCTTTTGGAATATCTTGAAGCAGAGAAAGAATTGAAGGAGGAGCAGGGGGGCGTTGGCAGTCATTGGGAGGCTGATCCGCCCTGGGTTTGGGAAATAGAACAAGAGTTCCCACGATGGTGGAATATCGATTCATACTTGTCTGGTCTGATTTCGCTTGGAAATAATGCACCCGCAGTTGCGGAGTACCTCACCGAAAAACGATACAACTATGATCCTGTTCTTCATCAGATGCTCTCAGATAAGATCTTTAGCCCCGAGTTTGATGCCAGCATGCAAGCAGACCGAGCAGTTGCAGAGCGAATTCTTGGTCACTACCAATCAATGAACCTACAGGCTAAGGATAGGTATGGGGATGATTACCAGAACAGGGTAAAGACTCATGCCGACATACTTGGTCCTCCTCAGACGGATGATGATATTCTTACTAATGGATTAGGCCTGTAGATAGGATTTGGATAAATGGCAACGCCCTCAGTACCCGGAGCCGGAAGAGCCGGTGTTCGAGCTAACGAAGAAGAAGAACAAGAGGGATACCCAGAGGGTTGGGCGGCACCTGAACCTCCGCCAGTAAGTTTGGAGGAAGCCGAAAAACTAAAGATACGGCTTCAAGAAGCTGTTCTCGATTGGGCTCAAAAAACACACCCAGGTTTGACAGAAGAAGAGCGGAAAGAAAAAGCCGAAGAAAAATGGGAAACCCTTCGGGTACATGACGATTTGAGTTCTGATGCCGCCAGAGCGCATGCGGCATATGAAACGGAAGAAGACAACGCTGATTTTGAGCTTCTTCGTGTGCTGGTTCCCCGTGAGGCTGTGTTCCCGTTGCCGGGTTCGTGGTCACCAACCGCATCAATGCACCAACGCCTTGAAGACAGAAAGCTGTTTAGCATTGCGAACTCCCTTCAGAAGGCTGATGGTCTTTCTCCAGAAGAGGCCATGGTTAGGGCGCACCAGTCTCCAGTTTCTCGTCACGAGGGAGGGGGCCTCGACTTTGCCCAGCGGTTTGAGTCGTTTGAAAGAATGATCAATCGCCCCGGCGCGTTTGGCGCTGTTGTTGACATTGCTAAAGAGAGTGCTGTTGGCGAGGCTATTCAGTCGGGCGTGGGGTATGCGTGGGACTTTGTCACGCTTGATACCGGGGCTGCGCCAGCCGAGGACTACTACGGTGGCGCAAGAGGTAAAGAGTGGTGGACGAAAAGATCAACACCATTCAATGTTCAGGCTGTTTTTAAAGGCCACGCTGATGCTGATGCGTTTGAAGACGTATTGTTTAAAGAGTACCGTGGCGAGGAAAGGCCGTGGTACGAGACTGTAGAAATGCGGGCCCATAAAGGCGAGGCGTATCAAGACGAAATCGATCTTTTCAATAAGAACGTAGATCGTAGAAATGAACTCATGAGCGGCAACGCTGAGTTTATAGATTTGTTTGGTCAGTGGATCATGCAAAGAGAGGCTTTTCTTAAGGAGGCCAAAGACCTTAGTTATGGCCTTTGGGACCATCTTGACTTTGACAACGCATACGCCGCCAGAAACGTCAATTGGATTGGAAATTACAGACAGGGAACAAAGAGGCCTGAGCGTTATTCCAGCACTTATGCCAAGGACCAGGCGGCCTGGGGTGATCCTTCAACTTTCCCAAAAGACAGCCAGCTTTACGAGCGTGTAGAAGCTGCTGTTGAAATGTGGAAGATGGTTGACCAGTTGGACCCAAACTCCGCCATGTACTCCTCAGCAAAAGAAAGGCTCGACCGGGCTCTTGGGAACATTCCAAACGACATGTTTCCAGATTCTTTGTTGAGGACCACCCATAGAAATACTTACGGGGAATCGTCCTTTGCGACAAGGGCTGGCCATGTGCGGAATAGCACATGGGGTGACGTATCAATGGTTGCCAACCCGCTTTTTGAGTTGGCTACATTGGACCTCGATTTTAGCGGCGTGAAGACCTCGGCACAAGCTGTTGGCCACCTTGGTCTCCAAACGGCCTCAACGCTGTACCACGGATGGGACAACTACCTTTGGGATTGGACGCACCTTGGTCTTCTGAATCTCATGCCAGAAGACATCGGTCTTACCGCAGAAGCATTGTACGGCAACTCCGCTATTGAAGATTTCAAGAAGTTCTTTGATAATGAAGAGCTTGTTTCTGATGACTTAGAAGAACGAAAAGCCATCTTGTATAGGATGGCTCTCGGCATGAGTCGTGCTGAGATGCACCTAAACAAGTTTGTTCTGGATGTTCCCGAACTCTCTAGATTTAAAGATGCGTTTTTGTCGGCACAAGACTTCCCTGTTGCACCAGAAGTTGCACTGAACGGCGCTACACCCCCTGGTGGCGGAGAGTATCTCACGCACTCGGTGGGTGAGATTATGGATGCAGCCAAGGAGTCGGCTGAGTCAGAGGGCATGACCCTGGAGGAGTATGTAAACTCCGACACAGGGTGGGCGAACATTAGTCAAAAGCTCAACAAGCTTAAGCTGTACAAGCTTCCGCACGCGATGTCTTCCGGCCTCATAAACGCTATGGGCGGGTATGAAGGTTTTCGCAAGCACGTCGAAAGGTACGTTGGCGCGAGAGAGCACTACTTTGGCAGAGAGGACCGGCAGGCCGGTAATTTCGCTCTGGAAACTCTCGGTAACGCAATGTCGGACACCTATATTGACGGCGGAAATATCCGGGTCACAGAAAACACAGCGGGCTCAGTTATGAGGATTGGCTCTACTCTTCTGTTCGACCCCGTTGCAGAAACGGCGATGGATTTGCTTTTTGATCCGTTTATGGAACTTAAAGATCAGCTTGGCGGCAGGGCGTGGCATGGTCGAGCCAACGACAGGGGCGGTATTCAAGACTGGTTTTACGGACTAGAAAACCCAGAAGGCGCTGGCTTTATGGGCCGACTGCAAGACGCTGCGCTTAATGGTTTACGCTATGACAAGACTGACTCCGAATACCGCAATCTTATTGGGGCAGGCATAGCTCTGGATATTTGGGTTCCCGGTGAAGGATGGGCTCTTACTGCCATGTCCCGCCCCCTTGTAGGGACCGCCCGACTTGGTAAGTTGATGGAAGACATTCCAGGCATGCGGATTTCCTCCGACACGTTGCGTGCAGCGTATTTGCCAGAAGGCGTTTTTGGGGCAGGAAGTCTTTGGGAAAAGATCGCCCCAGCAGAAGACATTGCCGATTACGAGCGGGCTGTTGATGTTGCCGAAGAATCAGCAACAGCGCGGCGTGACGCAGAGGTCGACGATAGGAGTCGTTTTCAGCGAACACGCACCGCCGTGTTTGGTGACCCGGAAGTAAACCTTGCAAAAAAGAGGTTGAAAAGAGCGCGAGCATACCGGCAAGGCACCATGGGTTGGAGAAGCTGGACCCCTTTTGCAAAGCCCAGAGAGCTTAAAGCAGAATTTGGCGGCATGCATGACATTACAAAGATTGCTGCTGAGCAGCACTTCAACAACAACTTAACGCAAGGGGTTCACCCTTTAGAGGGCTTTGGCCCCAAGTTTAGAAGCAACGTCTACGAGGTGATGAGGCGTGCTGGCGTTAAGGGTGAAGAGGTTGATCGCGTCTTAAGAGACTCTTCTCAAATGCGAAGCGCCAGATTCCTTTCTGAAGCGGCAGAACGCCTTACAAACGTAGACGACTATACGATGCAGATCAGAGAGTCTGCGCTGTACAGTCGGCTTAGAGATGAGCTTGAGGCGGCAAATCATCGTACTCCACTGCACTACAAGAACCTTCGTGGCGTTGACGCGGTTGATGCTTGGATGGCGATGGTAGAGACTATTGGTGTAGCATTTGCTCGAACAAGAGGCCTTGAAGACGGTTTAAAAGCTACAGAACAATTCATGCAGCAGCGTCTTGCTGAGATTGATTCTGGTCGGCTTATAGAGCCACCATCCAGGGCTATTGCGGGAGACACAAGAGGCTTCGATTCAGCCAAACAGGGTTTGATGGATGGAGTACCCTCTGATCAAATCAAGATTCGGGAGGTTAACCTCGACAACGAGGCAGAACTTTTAGCGATGAAAAACTCGTCAGAGTACGAGACTGTTAGAGCTATTGGTGACAAGCAGGCCCTGCGAAGCATGTCTATGTCTTTGCTGGTTACCCTGCTGGGTCGAGTGGAGGCTGGAAGCAATGTTGGTGCGGACATTCTAGGGGAAATCGCACACCGACTTTCAAAAGAGTTTGCTGACTCCCCAGGCACCGCACAATCAAAGTTTGACGAATTTGTTGAGCTTCTCTCCCAGGCGGAGGAAGACCTGCTTTCGCGGCTTCCAAACCAAGCAGATCGTGTTCAAAACCTGTTCGACAACATTCTTAATGATATTTCAGAACGGGTTCGTCTTGCTCGTGAAACACTTGATGAATCATCTACGGCAAAAGCCACTAAGGTTCAGGCCGACACAGGTCGGGCGCAAATCGTCCAAGCTATTAGGAAGCTTGTTGAGGGAGACCTTCTTGAAGCCGAGCAAGGCGCGGTACTAGAGGCGCTTGTCATGTCTCTTCCTGAAAGGGTTCTCAGAGACATTAGGCTTTCGGAACAGATTGCCGGTATTGCGCGTGGTAATGCAGCACGAAGCCTGCCTCTCCTTTCCGAGGGTGGGCCTGTAGACCGTCTAATAAGCTCTGTAGAGTTCTACGGTTTCGCTGACGAGGTTGGAACGCTTAAGGCTGGGGAAAACGCCCTTTTCGTGGGCGCAACGGTCGACGAAGTCCTGCAAGCGATTCGGTTTAAAAGAGATGAAAATCAAGGGTTTAAATCGTTAGGCATTCGGTACGTCAGCAAGAAGAAGAATCCCGATACCGGAAAAGCATACACCGCCAGAGAGCTTGCGGAAAAATACGTTGATGCTGAAACGTGGATGCGCAGGCAGCAAGGAGAGTCCTTTTCGCCCGAGAAGATCGAACAGCTTGTAAACCAGTTCGAAAAGGCACTTCATGCGTACAAGAAGGGATCTGACCGCGTTGGCCCTCGCACATACCAATTTCTTCATGAGTTGGGGCACGCCATATCTATGTCGTTCCTTTCAGACAGTGAGATCGCTATCCTGTCGAAGGCTTTTCGCGATGAGTTAGACGACTTTGGCTTGTTCAGGGACACCCCCTATACTCGCGAATTCTCAACAATGACTGACATTCAGTTTACTGAGTGGTTTGCGGAGAACTTTGCAGAGTATGTGATTACGCACCAGTTGCCTAAAGTTCTTGCCGGTGACGCCGGTTCGTCTGGTTTACTCCGCATTTTTAGCAACATCATGGAGCGTCTGTCTAACTACTTTAGCTCTTGGTTCCGTCGTGCTCCACGCGCAAAGACTGACTTCCATCCGGCCCTCGCAAATGTCATTGATCGCCTTTTCGATGGAAAAGCAGCGGCCATGGCTTCTAGGCGGGAAATCGCGCTCCGTCGTGCTTCACGGTATCAAATGCGTCTGTCCGACGAGGGCATTTTTAGCACACTGTCGGTGCAGCGATCCGGTCTTGATGGCCAATACATTCCAGAACTTGATGACGTTGAAGTTGCTGAAGACCTGTTGAGGATGGATGAGGGACCACAGGTTGACGTTGTAGACGCTGAGAAGTCCAACATTCCAAGTGATGTCGGTCTTGGTGAACTCAGCCTCGACGAAGCAAATGCTGCAATGCGTCAAGCAAAGACAGGCTCACAGCTTGCTGACTTTATCTCTGAGAACGCAAGCGACCCTGTACACCAACGTATTGCTGAGCGTATCAAGCCTCACTTGAACGATACTGAGGTTCATGTAATCGAGGGCCCTGATGATATACCCGAAGCCATATATGAAATGGAGAAGAAAGGCACACTGCCAAAACTTGTTGCCTATCAAATAGCCACACTCTCCGCACACGAATCTCGGTTGAGGTCAGTCACCAGGGGCCTGAACTGGTCACCCGAGGGTGACGCTTTTAATGATGTGTTCCTTCGTGGAAACAAGGCTTACTCTGGAACAACCGCTGAAACAGCGTTGCACGAGTTGGTGCATGCAGCCACCGTGAGGCGGCTTCATGATGGCAACCTTTCTGCCAACAAGGGCACTGCGCTTCAAAAAGCTACGTCTGATATTTTTGACCTTCGCAACCAAGTCGTCAAGATTGCCAAACAAGCTCAAAAAGACAAGACTCTTGATCCAGCGATTGAAGACATCCTGATAAGAGCAACAGCAAACGAGAAAGAGTTTGTTGCTTATGGCCTGACAAACAAGACATTCCAAGACTACTTGATGACCATTAAGGTCGAAGACAAGTCAATGTGGAACGTCTTTGTCGAGAAGATTGCAGACCTTCTTGGTGTTGCCAAGAAGGACCAAAACGCTTTAACGGACTTGGTCCGCATGACGGACGAACTGCTTGACGCGCCACTTGAGGAGCTTCCTTCGCGGCCATTGACCGAATGGCTGACTCTGATGGAGGAGCCTGTTGGCGCTGCCGCTAGAGCGGCTGATGACGTGGAGATTACCGTCGCAGCGGTGGGCATGCGTCCTGAGTTTATGGAAGCGCAGTTGCTAATGAACCGCGCAAACGAAGCTAGAGCGAGCAGGGATGCTGCCACAAATGCTGGCACACGTCGGATGTACCAGCGCCAGCTTGATACGGCGAATAGAAGACTCTACCTCTTGCTTGAACCAGACCTTAAAAAGGCTTTGACTGAGGGTCTTGACCCTGATGTGGTTCAAATCACAAATCTCACCGAGGCTGGAGGTTTTGAGCGCAGCCTTGGTGCGTTTGGTGATTATGCCCCAGAGGGTGGGTTCTACGTCACGCTAAAGGGTCCTCGCGACATCATCTTGGGGCGCGTTGCCGAGTATTCGCGGGCCTACAACCAAGACGCAATGCTGGTTCGTGAGCGAATCAAAACGGTTGACATTGATAAAACCAAGCCCCTGATCGAACAAATATCTTTTGATGACAAAGGTGTTCAGCGCGGAGCCACGGCACGAATTGTTATTCCTCGTGCTTTTGAAGGCAAGCTTGCTCAAGCGATTATGCAAACAATCGCTAAGAACGAGACCGGCGCAACAATCCGTTTAGATACTTTAGAAGACGGAAGAGGTGTAATCGAGTTGGTCCATGTACCAGAGTGGATTCCAGCCCAATACGCCTCAGTTGAGACATTTCGTGACATTGTAGAGAAGGTCGCGGGTGATATTAAAGAACATACCAAAAAGAAAAAGCTTGGCGACGTAGAGGTCACTTTTGAACAGGAGTCCGTCTACGCTGTTTCACACAGCAGGGGAGCACCAGATGCCGCAAACAACCCAGGACTCTATGAATACTGGATCGAACGAAGCAGAAACCAACTCAGAGAGCAGGGAAGAGATGCTGCGCCGCTTTTCGAACTCGCTGAGGAAGGTGTTGGAACTGGACCCGTTACCCGAGGACCACGACTTCAGCCCGGAGGCGACAGACCGGCGGTTAATGGATCTAATTCCCTCCTCGACATCCCAGGGGCAGCAAGGCGAATTGGACCAGAAATCAGAAGAGTCCTCAATGAGCGTGATGCTTTTGACTCAGGGCACCTTTCAGAAGAACTAGCGGCTGAGTTCAATGTTCAATCAGAAATCGCTGGTGGAACGCCTCATGACATTGTTGATTTAGAAGTAGATTCTGGTCTTAAACAACGGATTTCTTTATCCGAGATCACGCCAAATCAAGCATCAGAAATCAAGTCCAGGCTTGGCACAGCGAACCCTCTTGAGGATGTTTCGTTTGATGTAGAGTTTACTGTTGAGCGCGTCACCGAAACCCCAGAAGGAAAGGTTGTTGAGCGCTCCAAAGTGTCTGTTCCTGTGTTTCCAGTCTTAAAGGCAACAGACTTCGCTGGAGCAAAGGGGCAGAAAGTTCTTATTCCGGGTGGAATGGAGGGAACCTTTAGCTTCTCGGACGTTCAATACCTGGCCAGAAGACCTATTGAAATGATTCTGGAGGAAGCAGCAACCAAGTGGTGGGATGATCTCCCTAAAAATGATGATGGTGTAAACATCTTTGGCAAGAGGGAGGATCTTGGAAACTATGATGAGATCATGGCCCAGTACAAGGAGGCGTATTCCTCCATGCTGGATCGCATGTATGACAAGCTGCACAACAGCTACGGCCTAGAGAAGCATCGCCCTAAAACCGAAGAAATCTTTGATGGCGGTAGATTTAAGAGCAAGGAAGCAAAGTTCCAGTGGGAACAAGAAATTGAAATCCACATGATGGATGTCGCTTCTCAGTATGTTTTTGCATACCTGTCAATGCAAACCAACCTCTTAGACAATCAGGCGTTTGCCGCAGTTGTAAGGCCGAGAAGCTTTGCTGATCTGTCGGATATGGTCAACAGATACCGAACGGCTAAGCGAAACAAAGGTTCAGACCTTGATCGGGATGAAGCAAACCACATTCTTGGGTTTTCTCTAACTTTGTCGGAAGGTGTTTTAAAGAACCGTTTTGGTAAGAAGACAAAGCTTGCTGATGTCGAGACAGACATCCTTCCAATAGTCCAGATTCATGATTGGACAAAGCCCGGTGGGCCGTTGATTACTGTGCAGTCTGTTGACATTGCGCCGCTCAATGCGGACAAAATCGCAGGAAAAACTAGGAAAGCGCTGGCCCGCTACGTCAAATCAAAAGAAAAGGTTGCAAAGAAAGAAGCGCTTCTTGCAAGAACAAAAGACGCATCGAAAAGAAAAAGGATTCGGGCGGAGCTTAGGGCTGCGATTAAGGAGATGCAGGCCGCCGATGTTCAACATCAGGCGCTGCTTAACTCTGTTTCTACCCAAGACGTTGTACAGCTTACCGGCGACATTGCTTTATCAAGCCCAGCAAACACCACCCGGCTGCTGGAAATGTACGAGATGATGCATGAGGACTTCTTAAGAGTCCAAAAAGGAGAACTTAAGCACGGCTTTTTCGAGCGCTATCCTGGCGAAGATTGGGATGCGTTCTCTGATAGGGTGTCCAGCATGGTGCCAGGAATGGCAACCAAGATCAGCGCATTCGGAATCTATTGGCAAAACCCTATTGCGGCCTCAATTGGTGCTCTCGACATCCATATGATTGGAATGATTGGGCCTGAACTCTTTAAGGAGCAGCGCTGGCTGAATAAGGCTGAGGGCTGGTATCGAGACTGGCAGTCGATCAAAAGTGATGCTGCAAAGAAGCACCTAAAAGAGGTAGCGGAAACCGCGCTTATTAGAGATACAGGCACCGAACCAACAAAGACAGCAATCTCAAAAAAAGCAAAAGAGATTCTTTCTTCTGAGCTTAAGGAAAGGGCTCGCGTTTCGTTTGAAGACTTTCTTTCCACAGGCAAATCCAATCCCGCATACACGTTTTGGCGCGAACAGTTGAGGGGCGAGATTACTGCTCCTGAGAAGTACCTTATTCACCCGACTGGTGTTCCAGAGTACAAAAGAGCTTTTGATCCAAAGCGAATTGATTCTAATAAAATCAAAGAGTTATTAGCCGCTGTAAAGGCAAACAAGAAGCTTACACCGAAACAAAGAAAAGAAAGAACCAGAAAGCTTGAAAGAGCACTGTTTGCACATGAGCACATTGAAAATGCTCAGCGCATGTATGGCGCTGATCATCCAATCATTCAGCGGTTCGTCAAAGAGGCGAGAGTAACAGGCTCAACCGTCGATGTTATGTCTCCAGAATACAAAAAGGTTTTAGATGGACTTCACTCTAAATCCGTTGATAGAGACATATTTGGTGATGTGGCGACATTGCAGCACAGGATTTGGGATGAATGGCGCGGATACCTTGATCCGCATGTGATTGTTCACCCAGGTAGCGCTATGCTTCCGTCTGTAAGGCCAGCGGCCCTCAAGGCCGTGGTGAAAGCTTTGGAGGATTCTCTCCCAGAAATCCGAGACCCCCGTGTACAGGCAGAGCTTACAAGGCGGCACAGCCGCCTGACAAGCGGCCTGTTTGGTCGTGGATTTAGAGAGCTACACTCTTCGTTTAAAGAAGGAAGGTTTGGAGGAACCTCTCCGTTCGAAGACAGGCCACTGCCTACTGAGCTTAGTCGCGGTGCTCTTTACATAGCTGATTCGTCGCCGCCATCGAGCAGCCTGGACGTGTTCCTTGAGGGCGGCTCTGACATGGCTGATTTTTTCAACCATGGTGACCTCTCTTCTCTGTTTAACCGTGGCAGCAATGCGCTCATGATGTTGTTGGGAGAAGAGTTCCCAATGGTTATGGACATCTTTGTAGACAAGTTCGACAGCATAGTTGCTGATGACGGATCCCGTGTACTTACAGAGAGGGGTTTTGGCGAACTTAAAGAATCTTTCAGCACTTACTGGCACGATGGGCATGTTCGAGATCCTCGTCTTGATATTGCGTATGACAGTGTCAAAGACAGGCTTGCTGTGTTTTGGCGTCGATTGCGGCACAGCGCTGACCGGACAAACCCCGGCGTCAGAAGGTTTTTCGATGAGTGGCTTGGTGTTCTAAACGATGCAAAGAAAGAAGCGATGCTTGATGTTAAAAACTCTGCTGAGTTTAAAAACATCCCGAAGATACAGATCGAAGAGTTTAAACCAGGCCAAGCTTCTGAACTGCTTGAAACAGAACAGGTAGCCAAAAGAGGGCGAGCAAGAGAAAAGGCTCGCATCGATATGGACGAGGGACGGATTCGTTATGCCTTGGGCCTTACCGATGAAGTGACCGAGGTCGATGCTTTTAGCGCGATGGAAAAAGCCGTAGGCTACGTCGCAACTGAAATGTCGAGGCTTAAGCACACCAACCACTGGGTTTCTTTTTCAACAAGAAGCGTTGTTCCGGCGCGTCTTCTGCCTAAATACTTGGAAGAAGCACAACTTAGAAACTACTCTGTGTTTGGCGACCCGCACGTTCTTAAGAAGCAGTTTGAGAGAATCCCGCTTGAGCGGGTAAAGCTTGATGAGTTTGGTGAGCCCGTGATGGACACACCGTATGGTGTAGTCGAACCACAGCCTGTAATGGAGGTTGTGACAGAGGTTCTTCCAGATGGAACGGAGCGAGTAGTAGAGATTGATGTCATCAATCTTAATGAGCTACAGCAAGATCGGTTGAAGCAGTTGCTTATTGAACTGGCTGTTGACCCAAGAACAAAACAGTTAACCCAAGAGGTTTTGGGGGAATACCTTCTTCCAAATGCAAATCTCGATCAGATTCCTTTTAAGCACTATGAGTTCATCACTCAGGAACTATTGAGAGATCACGTTGTTGGAATCGGGTCAGGCATGACCAAGGAAATCAAGAATGTCCCCCGATCTCTCGGGTTTGCCGCCGTTCAGGCTCTTATGGGGCCCAGGGGGCTTGGAATGTCTGACACTTTCCAGTCCCTCCAAAAGAGCCTTTCTCAGAAGTTCAAAACACGAGCCCCTCTTGCACACATGGGCAAGAATAAAGACGGGAAAGTTCGAGACGGCCAAGTTGTAAGCCCCATTGTTCAGGAGCTTTTTCAGCGTAGAATGCGCCAGATTGATGACATTCCAAACTGGATCAAGCGAGTTCAGAGCGCGTTGGCGAACAGGCAGAACCCTGCTGGCGTTTGGGAGGTGATTGAAGGTCTTCAAAACGTGCTTGAGCAACCTATTCATCAGCACACATACCGAGTGTTAGACCGGCTTGAGCTTTTGTTTATGGGAGAAGCAAAGGGCATTAACCCTAATCAGGTCGGTGATGCACTAGATGACATTGCCAGGGCGTTTGCTGACAACAGGTTGATGACCAAGTCTGAGCGTGCAGCAATCAATCTTCTTAGAGACTTTGAGCGCATCAAGATTTTAGAGCCCGAACGAACAATGGTTAAGGGCGACAAGGTTTATATTAAAGATCCTGCTCATAGGGAGGCAATAGCAGATGCCTATATGGTAATACAAGAGGGTATCGCCAGGCGTCTTGAGATTGCAGATCAACATGCAAGAATCATCATGGAGGGCATGGGTGGTTCTCCAGAACAGAAGGTAAAGCTTTTTAGGACTGGAGATGGTCAGCTTTCCACAATCAACAGAGACAGAGCTATTCGCCTTTATGACAGCTTTTATAAAGGCGAGTGGGGAGCGCTTCTTGACCAACTGGCAAGAGAAGGGCTGTCAACAGGTACTGCCCTGAAGTATCCGGGCAAGTTCAACGTCCTTCACGCAATGCTTGAGACAGTGATTCGATTGAGGGCTCAAAGCATTTTTATGGACTTGGTCAATGACATGACCGACATGGGTATGTCTGTTCGCATTGAGGACCTGGCTCCAAAAGACATCACCAACATGGCCGAAAAGCGAGCCTTTGCTCAGCGCGTAAAACTTTACCTCAATGAGGAGCTTAAGTTTGGTGGCCCGCTTCAAATAGTGGACGAAACTGGACGAGTTTATGATGCAACAGAAGCATTCGAGCGGGTCAGAACTGAGCCGCTAACTGGACAAAAGATCCAGGGGGCCGGGCCAGGCGCAGAAGATTTTTCAAGAGAAGCGAGGGCGAGAGCAAGCAAAATCGGTGCCTACAAGCCTATTCATGAAAGAATGGGCGACGTTATTCATAAAACAAAAGTTCACGATCTCGAAGCCTTTACGGTCGCCACACAGCTAATCGAGCAGTGGGGAATGAAGATTGGCGCTAACATTGAAAACTGGGAGTTGGTGAGGTTTGCGGACGGTTCCGAGGCCCTGGTTCCAAAGCTTCTTCTTGATGAAGTTCAAGACGCTATGGACAGGGTTGCTGGTCAGGCTTCTGCAAGACAGGGAGTCACCAGCCGCTATCGTTTGCAGCCGAAAGGCTTCTATGAAGGGTTCCTCCCAGAGGTCGGGCAGCCCCCACTGAAAACAAAAGCAAAGGTTTTTGTTGGCGATGCGATCAACTTGCTGAGCAACTCATTCAATGTCAGCTATCGACTAATGAAAATGGGCCTTACGTCAGGGCTCTTCATAGTCAATCTCCCTTACTACATGGCAAACGCCTTTGGTGCTCAACTACAGACGTATCAAGCGCTTGGTTTGAAAGGGTATTTTTCCTCAATGAGTCGACCAATGCTGGCGTTAGAGATTTCCGCAGCTTTGTGGGGTGACGCACCAACTATGCGGTGGACAAAGGTAAAGCCTGTTGTAATGCCGGACGGTACAGTCTGGACAAAAGAGTCTTTGACAAGAGCCGCTCACGAACACGGTTTGTCCGGCTCATTCCTGTCAAAAGAAACAGCAAGGACCGTTGCCGAAGATTTGAAGAAGAAAGAGCCTACCTTCTGGAACAAAATGACTGCCGCGCCAAAGTTCTATCACGCGCAGCTAATCAACTTTGCGACGTTCCTCGACAACTATCATCGTGTTGCAATCTTCGTTGAGCAGATCGGAAAAGGCGCTTCGGCAAGAGAAGCAGCAGCCGTGTCAAGGAAAGCGCTGTTTGACTATTCAGACCTCACTGACTTTGAAAAGAAATACATGAGGCAGATCTTCATCTTCTATTCGTTCCAACGAAAGAACATTGATTTGTTCTGGGACACCTTGTTGACCAACCCCCACAGAGTAATGGGGCAGTTGCGATTTGCCCGTGGTTTAAACCAGACCTTTTTGGATGGTGATGAACGCCTAATTGAAAGCGACTGGAGTCTTGGCCGCGTTGGTGTGAAATATCAAGATTTTGCAGCCAGCAGATTTGTACAGAAAGCAAGGTACAATGCGCCTATTTTTCCTGTTCAAGAAGCCTTGCGCGGACAATTAGACTTTCTTAGTTTTCTCGGCAGTTTTCTTCCTGGCGAGGGACTCATGGAAGGCGAGAAAAGAATGAAGGCACGCTTGAAGTTTTTAGGAAGGCTGAACCCTTGGCTTCAAGCGCCCTTAGCATTAACTCTCAACAAGACATTCTTTGGCGCAAGACCTATGAGGCCAGAGAGAATTCCGCTGTTTATGGTCCAGCATGACTTATTAACAACAGGTGGAATAGTGATGCGCTCAATCGGCGCTCAAGCCAAAGCATTGAAGCGATGGGAAGAGCAAGACTACCCAGGGCAAACACATGCATACTATGCCACAAACACCACCGCTTGGTATCTGTTGCAGAACCTGTGGCATGGGCCGCTGCCGGTAATGCCTATGCGTGAGGACATTCCAGGCACAAGCAAGATTCGAAAGTTTGTTCCAGGTGGAGAAAAAATTGGAGAAGCTCTCGACCATATGCCTCTTGGATATGTGCTTCGAGCGCGTCCGCTCAAGGGATTGAAAGAGGGAACATTAAGTTACACCACTGCTGGTCGCATGATGGATACGATTGAGCGCCTAAACAGGGCGGGCGGTGGTATTCTACGTCCAGATATTGTCGATGCTCAACTTAGAGCAGACATGGCGCATTACAAAGGCCTGGTTGAGTCTGGAAGAAGAGAACCTCTCTTTAGCAACATTGGAGAAGAGGAACGCCTTACATCTCAGGAGCTAAACGCAGCAGGGTTCCGTGTTGATCCAGAAACTGGAAACGTGGCGTGGCGTGATGACGCGCAAGGCGTTCCCGTTCGTGGGGCAAGAGGCCGACCAGGCATTCAGGAAGGTTGGTTGTCAATCGTGTTTAGTCCCCAAAAAATCTACACCGAAGAATATGCCATTCTTATGGAGCACTACCGCTATCGACAATTGCTTAAAGCTGCTTTGAAAAAGCAGTTTGCTGTAGACTATGACAAAGAAATCCTTGAAGGCCGATACATATCAGAAGGTAGTGACTAGAATTGGCTTTCCGTGTTACCCTTTCCACAACCCAACCCAGACTCTCATTAGGAGATAAGAATGTCCTCAATCCCACAACTTGTAAATGGCAACGCTCTTGAGCATGGAATCACCATGTTTGTAGACCATGGCGCTGGCAGCGCATCTCAGATGCACGTCGGCGGTCAGGCTAACGCCGATGTTGCCGCAGGCACCGTAATCAACGGTGACGGCGAAGGAACAACCGAGACTGAGACTACCGAGTACACGATTCCAGCCAACACTCTTGTTGCTGGTTCAACCATCCGGGCCAAGTTCTATGTGCATTGCCCATCAGGAAATGGTTCCGACACAACTCAGATTGGATTGCGATTTGGCTCAAACACCACCGCAAGCAGCAACTCGGGAATCGAAACCGCTGCTACTGATCTTGACAACAGTGGTGCTGTTTGTGTCGGTGATGCTGTCGTTCAAATCCGCACTGCCGGGTCTGGTGGAACCGCCGTTATGTTTGGAACCGTCGCTTTGGATACGGCTGCTGCCGTCGCCCTGAGTCACGACGAAAGTGGTGCGCTGGCAACTTTTGCTGTCGATACAACAGTAGCCAACTACTTGAGCGTCACGGTTACGCTGGGATCCACCAACGCATCAATGGTTGCCCAATCCGAAGCTTTCATTGTAGACATTTACAACCCGTCTACCTGATTCATCCACCCTCTAAATAGGAGGCCGTGATGCAGGGCTTCATTTGCAACGAC
>TARA_R100001594_G_scaffold7620_1_pt1 | contig 31918 bp, 38 predicted proteins | sample TARA_R100001594 | Tara Oceans TARA_R100001594 (sample SAMEA2622752) | marine metagenome | biome: marine biome (ENVO:00000447); feature: marine epipelagic mixed layer (ENVO:xxxxxxxxx); material: "saline water (ENVO:00002010), including plankton (ENVO:xxxxxxxx)" | depth 150 m | reverse complement strand
TAAAGCCTCCGGCTATTGTGATGCCAGAACCCCCTAAAGCTACGCTTCCAGTTCCCGAAGAGTATGCAATGAAGGGCTCATCCGGTTGGGCGACATATCGTAGCCGTGCAATGAGAGCCGGAATGGACAAGGCGGCTATTAGCGCAGCTTGGAAAGCTGGTAAGGATAGCATTGCGCAACCGAAGGTTGCGGAGGCTGCGCCAGTAGTCAAGGCACAGCCAAAGGCTGTACAGCCAAGCACAAATGCAGGTAACACAATCCGTGTAAATGCAGATGCATTGGCAGCTACGTTGCAAACGCTGGTAGATGCTCGCATCGTATCGAACGAGGGTACTGTATTCACGGTTCAATACGGTGCTTGAGTACATCGTAGATGTAATCAACATATGTGTAGTGCTCGCCATTGTAATGATGGCGGGCATCACACTTGTCTTCGACCTTTAAACCTCATGCAAAGCATGACAAGGAGCACACCATGGGCACATATGACCCACAATACGTACCGGGCCTAATAAATCGACAGCTATCGCTGATAGTCGAACAAGTTGAGCGTGGCATCCTCACACATAGTCAGGCCATGCACACAATGGCGCTAATACAGGACGGGGTATCCGAAGCGCTCGCTAATATACATACAAACCTTGAGGCCACTACTTTTACTGTAAAGGTGGATGAGTACCGCATAGAGGAACACAATACATGCGTAAAATGTAGTGGCAAGGGGCGTGTATGGCACACTGGATGCCTTGCCAAGGAATACGACGAGCCATGTATGTCGTGCGATGGGACTGGATTCAACCTCGATATGAGAGTGTATTGAATGTATAGGATGTATACCGGGTCAATGTATCCGGTGTACATACTCTGCAATCATGCAGCATAACAGACCGCAAAGCCGGTCAAAGGAAACATAATGGATATGCAATCAATACAACTTCTGGACTTCGCAAAGCGTCACTTTGACGATGACTTTGTGGGCACTAAAATAACTACATACACACCAGAGGAATGGATTAACATACTTAATCGTAATGAGTGTCGTGTTGCTACTGTATACGACACCAAACCCCTCTGTGTTTTAATAAATGTATTGGATGGGTTCGCACCATTCTGCAAGGTGCTTATATGCGAGAACTTCTCAGGATGTATGAGTGGTATGGCACGTATTACAGACAGCAATCGTGACCTATTGAATAAAGAATGGAGGGTACGTCGAGAGGGTGAGGACGAGTACCTGGCAACGTGGTTTAATGTAGATGATGTAGAGCCAGCAATAGCAACCTATCTACACGTTATTGTCTACAATAGAGAGCAGCTAAAGGCCGAGGGTATTGAACTTGCAGACGGCAAAGAGTGGGGCATTGTATCTATCAATGCCGAGCATGTTCCACATCCTGTGCCAATGCATCCAGAGACAATGCTTCGTAACCGTAAAGGCATTGAAGCTGGCGGTAACGGCTACCAGCATACTAATGATGAGATTGCAGAAGCTGAACAGTATCACAGCCGATGGGCAAACATAGGTGGTGAATAGAGATTGATTGTAAAGGGTATTGCATGGGGTTCATCGCTCCATGTAATACACTGTGCAATCAAGCACATAACCGCTCTCAAAGTAGAGCAAAGGCAATGATATGGACAACACGTCCAACACAATAAGCGTAAACACAGAACTCGAAGCCCTCGGTATAGTGGAGGCGCCCGATACACCGCCTGAACTATTGTCCGGTGGTATTATACTTGCTCGTGAGTCTATGCTGACGGGTCAGCGGCGCGAGCGCTATATTCCTGGGCTCACTATTGATATGCTTACGGCATGGAAATCTGGAGAACTTATCCAAGATGCAATGCCTAATATATCGGCCGAGGACAGGGAGTTTATTATGACTGGCATTGTACCTGCTGAATGGGGCACTGCGTTTCCTGAGTTCCTCGATGATGAGGATATAGAATGGGATACGGACGACGTAGACCACGAAGGCTTCGCATATAATGGAGGCGCATAATGGCTTGGAAATGTAATTACTGTGGGACAGTAAACGGTGGCTCCCCTCGTGTACCGTTCTCCAAACTAATGTGTAAATGCTGCAACCGTAGGGCATCGCAATATATATATATCGTGAGCTTATAATGGAAGCAGAACAAGCCATCGTATTCTATAAGTTGTTTGCAGATATTGGTGACGAGTTGGGCAATATGATTGAGTGCTTCAAACATAATGCTCAACACAGTAGTGAAGAGGCCGACGTTATACGTAAAGCAACGGCCATATACGACCAGTACATACAATGGATTGAATCTGAATAGAACCTAAACAGTTTTATTAAACAATAAAAAACCCCGCTCGGCGCAAGCCGGACGGGGTTTTCTTTTGTCTGCTATTTACGTATACATCACATAGGCGATGGCTGTAACGGCTCACCCCATATGTATTCGATGTGCTCACCGCGAAGGAATACAGACCGGGCCTCCACTGGTGGAGCAAAGCATACCCTCCAAGGGTGATAGCTTCTCCTACTGCACCCCTTTATTATAAACTGCCAAGCATTTGAGCCAGTGCTTTTCACTCCATGCACTGTATACTTTCGGTCATTGATTATAACTGCGACGGGTAGTGCGAATGGGTAGTGCGCCACTATGCACCCCCATCGCTGTGCTTCTCGCACACGCTTGGGTACTGCACATAGTCAAGGTCATGCGTTGCGACCGCATCGCACCCATCTGACTCACATATAATCATGCGGCCCATAGCTATAGCCGCCTCTTTAAATGCACCCGTGTCACCTATCCATTCTTCATTACGTTCATAGATAAAAATATCGCACAGGTCTTGGATGGTTAATGTATCGAACATCTCCCTCGCTAAAGACATTCTGTTTTCACGGTTGTTTATCATTGTGCTCTCCTTCGCCTGACTTTGCAGGCTGATTGTAAAGGGACGGGCCCATCGCGGACCCGCCCCTATTGTTTAGTGTGTGCTGACTAATCCAGACACAACGCCGATAGTAAACATGACTACGAATACCGTAAAGTCATCCATGATTATGCAATAGCAGTGGCTTGCTGCGCCAATACAGGTACAAGCAATCCAGCTTCACGCTCTAATGTATCCCGAGCACAATCGTTAACGAGGTGCTGGTGAGCCATACGTGTGATTGCATTGATTACATCCTGAACAGTATCGCCACCACCCTGGTCTGCATATGAGTTGAACATCATTTGTACAGCAGCATCACGTCCAATACCAGAAGCAACCTTACCTTCGGCAACCAGCTTCTTAATAAGAATGTGTGGTGATGTATCACCGTCCGTTGCATAGTCATCTATGTCTTTATTGCTAATCATAGACTGAGCAGATGCATGTGCAAGGATACCCCAATGCTGTGCAAAGCGCTCCATTGCAGGGCGAGCGGCGTTCATAGCCTCACGTATTGCCTGCATCTTCTCAGCCATGTTGCCCTTATGGATAGCACGCATCACTTCTTTCTTTTGTGAATGTAGAATAATCATATTCAAACACTCATTCCAAAACGCAATAGCACTACCGTTAATAGAGCCACCGCCCCGGTCATTACTCTTGAAGCGGAACCCAACCTCATACAACTCACCTGCACTAAAGTCCACAAGGTCTTCCGGTGCATGCATTGTAATGTCCATCATAAGATTGGTTGTGTCTGCATTGTACTTAAGCTCAGCCTTAAACGGCATGTCTTGTACAGCATTAGCAACCATGCAAGCTACCTTGTCTGCATCATATGGCTGGTACTTCTCGCCAACTACACCGAAGATGCTACGCTTGTTTACGTTCTTACGAGTACGAAACATCATCGCTTTGTCGTAACTACAATGACGCTTCATGTGCTCATTAAATACATATGCTCTAACGTCAGGGTCAAGTGCCTTCATGGTTTCAAATGCACGGGGGAACAATGGCCCAACTGCTTCTGACCTATCACCCTTTGCACCAAAGCGTGTAGCTGCAAGCAACTGCTTTAGCCCATGCTCTTCGAACACAAGGCTCTGACCACCCATGCCGGTAGTAAGAGAACCATCGTCCTGCATACGCAGTTCGCTCAGTTCCAATACAATGTCCTCACGTTCTTCTCGTTTAATACACTTGAAGAAATCGTTTGCCGCAGTAGTAGCATCAGGCTTGTTGTCCCATGTAGTACGGGCAACCGCAAGGTTATCGTATCCAAGGTCAACCACCGCAGTACCACGCTCATACCCTGCTTTTGTAATGGATATGTTTTCTGTTGGTCGGGACAACCCAAGCTCTGCAAGCCACGTATCATGTAGTTCTTGCCGCTCTTTGGCTACCTCGCTGACCTTACCGTAGTCAACTGTACGCTTGTCACTATGGTTGCTTACGCCATTGTCACCAGAGCCCCAGCCACCTTGGAATGTAGGAGTAACCTCACGAACTTGCGGGTCTTCGGCCATTGCAATCTCAAGTTGTGATGTGGTCGCTTGAGCAACGGCTTCCTCAGTTACAGGGTTCATGTCCTCACTAAGCATGTCCAATACATTTGTCGTGTTGTCATACTCAGAAGCCATGCCTTCAACATCTGCTGGCTCATCGTCATCACATACGTCCTGCATAAAAGCATCTACACCAGAACGCTCAGTGGATGTATCTTCTGGTTCAATACGTGACTCTGCCCATGTATTACCGTTGGCAATAGATGGTTGTCCGGGTGCTCCAATAAGCAGGTGCTGTACGCCCTCTTCTGGCTCATCTACATATCCACCCTCCACAATACATCCGGATGAGCTTTTACCTACCCACTTACCAGCCTTATAGTCTACGAAGAAGGCGGCTTGAGCCTGGTCCCTTGCGTCCTCTTTAATGTGATGCTTAAACTCGGTGAGTTCACCTTCGGGATTGTTATAAATAAATGTATACATGACTTCCTTTTGTTGCCGGGCTTTGCCGGTCTGGTTTTGGTTTGAAGGTAGGGACGTTTCCCCTGCCCTTCACTTTGTTCAGGGTAGGGAAACGCCCCACCCAATGGTTGGCCTACTCCTCAATTATTTGAAAGCAGGCATTCGCAATAATATCTTTCATCTTCCACAATGGTAGCTCAACATGAGAGTCGGCTGGTCTAATACGAGAGCCAGTGTCTTCAAAGAATCCGCACTCATCTAATCCAGTAAGTATTTGTGGGGTAAGGTCATACCAACCAACAAAGAACTCACCATCATCTATATCTACAGACGGAATGTTCTTAGACACTACAGCAAACGGTTCACCGCTATTCGTATGTAACATGACTGCTGTTCTTCCGTTCATGTATGAGCCCAAAGATAGGATGTATTTCTTATCCTCAATCTCTACATGACCGACTGGCTTAGGAGGACGTAGCATTAAGCACCTCCATTGCTTTCTCTACACGAGACAGTGCCCCGTCCAAGTTGTTTCGTACCTGATATTTATTCCAGTCATCCCACCGTTCTGTTCCGCAAGACTTACATGATGTCTTGTTTATCTTTATGGAATACCTAATGTCTGAGAGGATAGCCCGAGCCGTTGCAAGGTCTTCATACATGCTGCTCACGCTACCCCCACACTGCTTTTCTTGTCTTTATGTTTAGTAACCTTGGAAAGGTCGAGATCCTTTAGGCACATGACCTCAATATCATTCCACATAAAAGAGCATCGCATTGTTTTACTGGAGTTGACAGTCACCTCCACGCCAAGTGGGTCGCAGCCATAATCCATTACTACTTGTGGGTTTTTGATGACCCTATCAAACGCCTCTTCATTCAAATGTATACATGCGCCATCAAAGCTGGCACCTATAGCTGTAACAGCGCTTCCGTACAAAACATACGGTGTTTCATTTTCTAATACAAGCGAATGATACTCAAGGAACTCTGCCATTTGCCGCATAAGGTTGCTTACTTTATCAATGTTCATCACTCACCTCCTTCGATTTTACTGAGTAAGTAGGACAAGTCTACGCAAAGCCCGGTCGGGTCATCGTGCGGGTCGTCAATCCCATACTGTTCATGGAGGTAGTTCATGCGTAGATTGAGTATGTTCTCCAGCGTACTGATAAGCAGTTTGGTGTCTTGCTCATTCATCACTCACCCCCTTCATCAACCACTTTGTATTTCAAATATGATGCTGCATAGTTAATATGCTTAGATGTTGTAGATGACCACCAACCATGACGGGTAACAGTCTCATTCTCATGGTCTATCGTTGCTACGTGTGTCTCGTAACTGACGATGTGATTGCCACGAATACAAAGGTTTTGTTTGTATCTATCAAGTTGCACTTCATTTCCTTCGCGGTACTTTGTCCGCTGCTGGTTTCGCCGGCCGAAAATCGACACAGCTTGACCCCAAGTTAATGGAACCGGAAACCCCTGTCAAGTCCAGGCTGGCGCTACTCCGTAGGAGTAGAAACTTCGACACCCCCGCGTAGCGCCCGCGCTACTCGCGCACGTCTGGCTCTGACGCGAGCATGTTCCTGAGCACGAGACCGCCGGCCGTCTCGAACTGTGTGTTGTTGTCAAATGCGTCTTCGAGCATACGAATATATTGAGCACGGAAGATACGGTCTATGTCTCCAACCATCTCCCATCTACACGTATACCCCTGGTTCCACCACTGCGGACATAGGCGTGCAAGTAGTGATACCGCTTGTTGATATATTGCTAATGCAGCTTCGCGTGACACAAACGGTATACGCATTTCTATTAATGCAGCCAACTCTATAAGCTGTGCTGCCTTGTCTGCCTCCAGTGCAAGCACAAGCGCGACAAGTGTGGCGTGTCTTATAGTTGCGTGCCGTGGGTATAGTAAATCGTGGTCGGTCCACTCTGTAGAGATGCCCCGCGCATACGATAACGCTGTACATTCGTACCCGATTGCTGCTGCGTCCAGTATTCTCTGGTTAACCAATGCATGTACGATCTTTCTGTATCTGTAGTTAGACTTTTCTGAAACCTTTGATTCATTCCGTGGAGATAGCCGATCAATAACAGCCCGCGCGCCCGCGTCTGCCCACGCAACCAAGTCTTCACGGTCCAGGCCAAGTACATCTTGGACGGGTGATGGCAGTAACGCATTTGGATACCTCCAAAGTTTTCCGTTTCTACCTATAAATATCTCACATCTACCAGGGCATAGTCCAAGCACATGATTGTTAATACCAACCTGGATCATGCCTGCATTTAGTATCTGCCACTTGGTTCTTTTCCCCTCTTTTTTGTAGTAGTTCCCTATTGGGGCGCCGAGTTTATTAAGATTTGTACGGCCTTCATAAAAGGATTTGCTTGGATAAACGTCAGTTTTCCTTGTCTTTATTTTTTTGCTCGCCATTACTTATGGCCTCTATAAGTTTGAAACAATCTCTCATTGAAAACCCAAGAACATTCTTGATCTTCATTAATGTAAGCATAGATGGCATGCGCTTCCCGCTTTCGTAGTAGCAGACCGACGCTGGTGTCACGCCAAGGTGGTGCGCAAGCGCTCGCTGGGACATGCCCGCTTGCTCTCGCCTGTCTCGAAGAATCTCAGAAACTTCCAAGGCTTCGCCTTGGAACTCAGTTGGTTTTGAACGATTCATTTGACACCCCATTGACCCTCAGTTAACAGGCCAGAACCGGCAACGCAACCGGTCACCGAAAATCTACCTCCCAAAAGGGCAAACAATGGACCTAAAACCTATAGAAACCGAGAAGATGGTTCTTGGTACTCTACTCTTATCAAGTGGTACTAAACTAGTACTCATTGATGATGTTCTAAAAATTAATTTCTTTTCTAATGAGTACCATAAGAACATTTATAAATGGGTACTTGATAGATTCTCACAGGGTAAACCAGCAGATGTGGTTTCTCTTGTTGAAACTGTTGGGCCCACAACTATCAAAAAGTTTGGCGGTCCCGCATATGTGTGTTCTCTTGGTGATGACACGATACCCACAGACGAGCGGCTACGTGAGTACGCAAAACGTATTGAGTCACACCACAGGCTTAGAAAGCTAAAGCAAACAGCACAAGAAATACTTGGTCATTTGGAAGACCTGGAACTACCGCCAGAAGAAATCATACGTATTGCAGAGACAAGCGTGCTTGATGTAAGTGGTGGTGTAGATTCAATACAAAGTATCTTGTCTATGAAGGAGGCGGCATCAGAACGTAAGGCTTCATGGAAGCGAATCATGTCTGGTAAGGAAGTAGAGTATGTGCCTACTGGATTTGGTAGCTTTGATGAGCATTATGTTGGGTGGCCCAAAGGATACATGACTATCATTGGTGGTCGCCCTGAGATTGGTAAGACTATGTTTCTTGTGTCTGCTGTATTAAGGGCAGCGCAGTCTGGAATACCCCAAGGTGTATTATCCATTGAGATGCCTCGATGGAAGCTGGTTGACCGTATGGCTTCAATCATAGCTGGTGTACCAATCACGGGACTACATGAACAGAGTGAGGCTGACGCTGCTGCGGTTATGGATGCTGCTGACCAGCTAATGAAAGAGCCTATCTATTTAGATGACGCATCCTCTACTGCCGATTCTGTTGAGTCTTCTATACGTAGGATGGCAAGGCAACACGGATGCCAGGTAATATGGGTGGACTACTTGCAGTTGATAAGGCCACCAGCACACTTACCAAGCAATCGGAACCGTTCTTGGGAGGTTGATGAGATTAGTGAGACTTTGCGTAGGTGTGCAAAGCAAGAGAACGTAGCAATCATTTCTTTAATGCAGTTGAATCGTGGGGCAGAAGAGACATTTACTGATGGACGCAAAGGTGTACCAAGCTCGCATCACTTTAGGGGGTCGGACAAACCTCTACATGATTCTGCGCTTGCGTTTGGTTTGTACAGACAGTTTCAATACAAACAACCAAAGAAGGACTACGGAGATGAGTACACCAATGAAGAGCTTGCTGATATGTTTCAGCCGCTTGAACTCATTTCGCTCAAGAGCCGTGACCACTCTAAGAAAAGCATCACGCTTTGGTCGAGACTGAAACTACAAAGAGTCTATGATGATGCAGACGATGGCTTCCAGTGCCCCGATTGGGGCTCTAACTTTGAGCATTGACACTGTGTTGACTTGTTGTTAAGGTGATACAGTGGGAAGGAAGAGGAAGACAGCAGACATTAGCGCTGCATCGTTCAGGTATCGGCTACAGTTGGTGGCTAAAGCGAAGGACAAATCAATAAAACAAATACATGAAGAAGCTGGTGTGGACCCTCGCCATACCAGGGACATTATATCTCGGGGGAAGAGCCCAACATTCCGCCTCTTACAGAGGCTATTAACTCCGCAAGGAATAGGGATCTCCAGGTTCACTGGAGACATAAAGAGCCTTGCAATATTTCTCATAAAGGAGAGTAAAAATGGACAGAACTTGGGAACAGGTTTGCCGTAAGCTGGCAGAACCATTCAATGATGAGGACGTATTCTGGCGCGTGGATAGAGCATTTGGTGATTGGGCCAGGGTGCTATGCTACCTTGATGCCCGTGCTGTAATGGATAGGCTGGATGCTGCGGTTGGTCCGCAAAACTGGCAAGATGAATACTACGAAACAGCAAGCGGAAAGAATGTATGTAAGCTTTCTATTCGTGTTGGTGATGATTGGGTCACCAAGTCTGATGGTGCTGGCAATACAAACATTGAAGGCGATAAGGGTGGACTATCCGATGCCTTCAAGCGTGCAGGTGTAAAGTGGGGCATTGGTCGTCACCTATATTCTTTGGGTGATACTACTGTAAACCTCTCATTAAACAAGCCAGACTGCCCAAAGCACTATCTTGTTGTAGCATCTAAGCGTGGTGAAAAGACTAAGTATGGTGCTGCACCATCAATACAGAAACTACAAAAGCACTTGTATCCAAGAGAGCGTAGGCTTGAGCGTATTCGTGAGGTGCTACGCAAAGAGAGTGTAGACAAGGGGGACATATCCCTGGTTCTTGAGGCTGCTACTGCCATCTATGACGGTGGGAAGCTGGTAAAGGATGGCCTTAAAGAGTTGGACCCCAACACGCTTAGCGATGAGCGATTGAAGATACTGTCGCAAAGAATGTCTAAGTGGAATCGTGATGGTGTATTCAGCCAGAAGATTCAGTCATACGTCTCTGATACAAAGAGAGGTGAGTGATGGAAGACTGTGACGATACACAGCCATTCGCCTCTGATGCAAACGAGGTGCTTGAACTCTTTGGTATACAGAAGCCCGAGAAGCACGTTCCATCGAGGTTCGACCCTGACAAACACAACCCACTATGGGGTGATGAGGTGTACCATGAGGGGGACTATGAAAGCCTTGTGGAAATGAACCCCTGCCCCATACCTGTGAACGGTAAACTGGCTACCACTGTTAGGTTCTCAGTTGAGGATGACGGCGAAGCTGATTGGATGAGGAGTGAACAATACAGAAAAGAGCGTGCCGAGTTGAATTCGACGGCTGCTTTTCCATATAAACCAGAGCCGAGGCCCAAGTCCAAATGGGTCATGCTTGACCGTGACTATGGTGAGATGGATGAGGTAAATACATCATGTCAAGTCCTCCAGCAGTTCATTGATGAGGACGGACAGATTTCTTTGGGTAATTCACGAACAAACACCAAGCAAAGAACCATCCACCTTGGCTGTAATGTTCTTAGGATCACGGCGCTATGTGGTGCGAATGTGGTTGGATCAGTGCAGGTAGCGTATAGCGGACAGCCGGATGAGGTTGGTACGTATAAAGTCTGCTCAGTCTGCCGAAGGATCGCAGAGGCGCGATTCAAGCGGAAGGTCACCAAGCGTAAGCCGAAGCCAAAAGGTCCGAAGCCACTAACTCCAGAAGAAATCGAATACATGGAGCAGTTGAGAATAGAGGATGAACGGCGAAAAGAAGAATACCGCAGGGTAAGTGAAATCGAAAACCGAAGGATGGCTAATGAGTGTCTCGACATTATCGAGAAGCACTACCCAAAGGTAGACGAGGCAACCCGAGAGGCTGCAATAACAGACCTTATGCAGTTGTGGTCCACTGGAACCTATGGAGGTGAGTGATGTCTTTTAAACACAAGTTTCCAACAAGTGTAATGCTTATTGGATACTTGGAGGGCGCGAAGAAAATGGCCCCCTCAAAGGGGTCTGGCTTTAAGGTTTCTGCAAGACTGTACAATCCAAGTGAAACGTACAGGAAGTATGACCTTCGCATCCCATTGCTTGCAATGGGTAAGCCAGCAAAGATGGTGTCTGAACTATGTAAGTCAGGCGATTTAGTAACTGTAATTGGCCGTATGGCTATGGTAAGCAGCCCGGATGGACTGCATTTATATGTTCTCGCAGAGCACGTAAGGTCTCTGGATGAAGAGGAAAATGACTATGGAATGGAATCAAACAAGTGATCTATTTGGTACACCTATATGGCTACCAAACATTGCAAAACTAATAGAGCAGCGTCTTTGTAATCCAAAGAAGTTGAAGAGCGATAGGCACTCAGCAAGCGCTATTGGTGAATCAATATTGCGACAAGTATCTGAGGGTAGAGAGGGTACAGGTGGTCTACGCTTATCTCAGAGCGGTGCTTGCATTAGGCAGCTTGCCTATCAGTACCACCATGCAGAAGAGAACGGCATGTCTATTGATGCTGCATCTAAGATTGCATTTACAATCGGTGATGCGACAGAGGCCATCCTTGTTGCCGCTTTGCTTGAAGCGTTTGAGGACGGAGCAAATGGTGTGCTTTACAATGCAGGCTCAGACCAGGAAACGGTGACAATAAATGTAGAGCTAACAGAGGGCTACTCCGCTGAAATAACGGGTCACCCCGATGGATCTATGATGCTTATGACCCAAGATAATCAGCCTTTAGACTGTATTCTTGAGGTTAAGTCAATGTCTGACTACGGCTTCAAGAAGTTCCGTAAAGAGGGTTTGGGTCCAAGCGACTCCTACTACAGCCAGGTGCAGTCATACATGCATGCAAAGGGATTTAGCTGGGCCTACCTTGTTGCATACAATAAATCCGCAGGAGCAAAGGACGCAGAGATACTGGACGACGGGCTGTACCAGCCTATCTCGCCGCTACATGGTCAGTGGATTCCATATGACCAAGAGCACGTTGAGCAAATCAAACGCAAGTTTAGAACCGTTATACAAAGTAACGGTCCAGAAGAAATAGATAGACCACACGGACCAAACAAGAAAGGGCAGATTGCTTTCCCTTGCGACTATTGCAAGTACTACAAGACATGCTTCCCGTTTGCAGAAGAGCAAGCAGTTGAATCCAAATGGCTACAAAGAACCACCAAGATCAAGGTGTTTACAGGAGAATAAAATGATCAATAAAGTAATGTTAGTAGGGACAGTTAAGAGCGAACCCCAACAACGGGGGGCTGCTATTGGTTTTAGGATTGGCACATGGAGAATAATCCATGATGGTCGTCGCTTTGACACAACGCACAGCGTTGAGGCATTTGGTAAGAATGGTGAGATTGCTTCATCATTCAAGGAAGGTGAACTTGTTGCAATCGAAGGTTCGATTAAACATTCTTCGTATGAAAAAGAAGGCAGAAAAGTTTGGTTCACAAGTGTTGTTGCATCCTCTGTCAGCCGTGCGGGAGAGCCAGCTTCTCAGAGCAATTCGCAAGGGGATAATCAGCCGCAAACATCAGGTGGACAGGCGCCCGCGTCCTATCCTCCGAATCAATCTCAACCCGGAAATGGCAAGGGCTCTACAGATTACCCAGGATATGATGACAAGTATGGATTTTGATACCCTGGATACCGTTGGGCAGATTGCAGTAATACCGCATACACCGGGAGCTATGAGCAGAAGTGTCTGCCGTGTAGTTGAGGAGGGCGTCACAATTGTTTCAGTAAACACACTAGGCAATGTGATGGGCGTCTTGTTTAGCGACGGTAAAGAGAACCTGTTTTGGTATAGGTCTGGTCAACCAGGCTCAGACTTTGGTTTGTATGACAGCGCAGAAATGAGATAATGAAGAACGTATACCTTGGCATAGATCCTGGTAAGGATGGTGCGATGGTTGCTATCAATGATGATGGTACTGTTGCGGCGAGTTTTATGACTCGTCGTGACTTTACCACCACCATAGGCAAGTCATCTAAACGAGAGTACCTTCCTTCGAGAATGTCCTATGCAATAAAATGCCTAGGGGGGAAACATAATATAAAGCTTGCTGTTGTTGAGAAACAATCAGCGAGGCCAGGACAAGGTGTATCATCCACATTCAGCACAGGGTTTGGGTATGGTTTGTGGGTCGGCATATTGGCTACCCACGGCATACCTTTTGTCGAAGTAAGGCCGAGGACATGGACATCTAGTATTCTTAGAGACGTACCAGGAGACGGTAAAAACCGCTCAGTTTACGCTGTAATGAATCGGATGCCCGACCTTGACCTTACCCCTGGACTAAAGAGAAAACCCCATGACGGCCTTGCTGACGCGGGCTGTATGGCACTTTACGCATATCATCTTGAGGTGTAGTTCAATTGGCAGAACGCCTGGTTGTTACCCAGGAAGTTGTTGGTTCGAGTCCAACTGCCTCAGTACCTCCCCTTCCTTCAAGGCCATATTGCAGTCCTGTATGCAATTCCTACCGGCCTTGTTGGTTGGGGCTTTTATGGAGAACGTATGGGAATAAGACTAAAAGGAAGGCCGTGGAGAGTCCTCAACTATGTAGTGTGTGAGCCAAACGAATGGACCACAAGGCAGATATTTGAGGATCTTGAAGATCAACAACACGCTATAGTTAATACAGTCATCAAGCTAAAGAAGCTTGGTTACGTAAAGACTGGAAAAGATGTGGGCAAAGCAAAGGCTCTTGTACCAACAAGAGAGGGCGTTCGCGCATTTGAGGAGGCGAGAGAATGAGTATCGGAAGCACATATGTTCGGTGCGATAGCTGCAAGAGACGATACCCCGTTGTGGTTGTGTCACGCGAAGACAACTACTTTATGCCTCGCGGGTGGACCAGAACAGGTACAAACGTGTGCTGTAAAAAGTGCTCATCTAAAAACTACAAAACATCACAAATCAAAGTGATCAAGAATAGCCTGGTAAAAGGTATTAAAGATGCCAATATATGAGTTTGAATGTAAGGAGTGTGCAGTAACAGCACAGCGCCTTCAATCCTATTCTGACCCGTTTCCTGTCTGTGAGTCGTGCAAAAAGGAAATGAAGAAACTTATATCTAAGACCAGCTTTACATTGAGGGGGAGCGGGTGGGCAAAAGACAATTACGGTCTAAAGAAATAGTATGCCTGATCATTCATTAGATGTAATCTAGCTATATTGGTGTGTTTCATTTTCAGCCTTGGGTGGTCCAAGTCTGATTCAACCCGCTGGATTATGTTAGCCCACTTGGGAGCCACAACCTGAGTGGGCTTTTTATTTTTGTTCTGCAATCTCGAACAGTTCATCAATACGTTTTTTCATGCGCTTGATCTTACGCTCAACATCTTCACCATCAAAGTCTGCGGAAATCATTGAGGTTTTCTTTTCGATAGAGCCAATCTTTGACTTGATCGAATCTATTTCTGCTTGCATCTTTGCGGTCGCGGCCTGACATGGTGGTGGTTGCTGCCCCTCCATGCCTTGTGATTGAGCCTCCATCTTAAGCTTCTGCATTTCCTGTTCATGCTTTTGTTCTGCACGATCACGATAAAAGCTCCAGGCTTTCGACCCACCTGCTACAGCCATACCTGCAAGAGCAACAGCAACCATTGGTGCATAGTCACCGCCCAAAGACTTAGCTGCGTCTGCTGCGGCTGTGATGTCTTGAGATACACCAACCATTTCAGATAGCTGTGGGGGCTCAGCGCCTATATCAAACTTTGCTTTTTCGGTAGGCTCAGTGCTTAAAGTTGGGGCTGGCGCTTCTGCTGGAGACGACATGGTTATGGTTTCCTTACTTGTTTCGATCTAAAATGCGATCTAATTTAGCCACAATGTCATTGTGTACCTTGGTTCGAGTAATCAAAAAGTCTTTCGATTGATCATCTTCCCGATCTCGATACTCTTGAATTACTTTATCGTATCGTTCACGCATCTTCTCTGATCGCTCGGTATACTCTTTGCGTAATGTATCAAGCTGTTCTTGAAATCCAGCGACCAGATTATCGAGGCGCTTTTGCATCGTAACAAACTGAAAAATCAAAAAGGCAGCGAATACTCCCAGGTGACCGTCAGCCAATAATGAATCGACCAACGCTTCCATTAAAACTCTGGCTCATCTATTAGCGTGTAACTAAAAGAGTTACCCCACTTTGCTTTGGCCGCATAGCAGATACTCATAAACTCTTCAAAGTCTGCGCTGTGAGAGAATACCTGGCAACCAGCAGACCATTTGTCTACCTGTGTAGATGCCGATCCAGCTTTGTGGATATTGATTCCGTAATAGCCCTCAGTAATAGACTGTACGTCAAGATCAATAATGTTGTCTTTATTGCTGTCACGGTAAGTCTTGACCGTACCGTTCCTCTGACAGAGCGCATCGTATTTTCCTTGGTGCTTATCAATCTTCCATACACCACGATACTGACCGGGAACAAGGATAGCGGTCCCTTCAATACGGGTGGGGTTCTCAAGCCAGTATTTACCTGGCTCCGTAGTGCATTCCCAAGTACGAGTTACCCACCCCTGTTCATCACGAAACACTACACACATACGATCATCAAATCGGTTTGGCTGGTGATTCTTACTACGAATACCAATAATGTTTACGTTATACGTACCGCTTTCAAATACAGTATGACCAAGAGACTCTACATAATCTAAAAGAATTGGTCTCATTAGTCACAGTTAGCGTTTGTAGCAGAGCAAATCTTTGCCTGGTTAATTGCTTGCTGTTGCTGAACCTCAAGCATCTTGGCCATTAGGTCTTCCATCTTATCAAGGCGTTTCTCTACACCCTCAATCTTAATGTCAACGATCTCTTGCTTACCTGATTTCGACTCAAGAACCTCAACTCGTTGGTCAAGCTCTTCAACATCAGAGGCAGCAGACTCAAGAGATGCAAAGCAAATACCGGCAGCAAATATGACGGTAACGCTTGGAACTACGTACTCTTTAAGATTCATTTTCCTGACCCCGAACTATAGTAATATGTAGCACCCATCCCGGCACTAACAACTGCAACCACCGCTAACGTCTCTATTCTACCAAGCCAGCGCTGTGTTGAGGGCCTTTCGAGAAAAGGTTTCTGTTTTGTTTCTTCGTCTAGTTTAGCTTTATACCAGTCAAGATCCTGCTGCAATGAAGCTATATCGAGTTTGTACCTGCTTTCTAATGCTTCTGCCCATTGCTCTGTTGCAAGTAAATCACTGTAATCGGAAAGGGGCACAGCCACTGCAGAACAAGCAGCATGGACAGATGGAATCGCTATCTCATCCGGCAGTGGCTGACCCCTGCTAATTGGGAAATTTGAACTACATTCATCAGGTACTTTTTCTGGTGGTGCAGGGCGCTCTGGCATTGGGGACAGTGCCATAGCTGAGCTAACCAGAAATAGCATCATCATCTTCTGCTCCGCGCATTTCCCAAAGCAGCTAAATCTTTAGATGGATCATCACCACTTGTTGCCTTTTCAATAACGTCTAAACTTTCAGTAAGGTCACTATGTATCTCTTCGACCATAGCTTCTCTTACTTTATTTTTAGGCGGCTCATTTGGTGACCTCTTCTTCTTTTTTACCTTAGACACAAAGAAAAGCGCAGCCGCTATAGTAGCGACTACGCCCATAAACCACTTCCAAATAGCTTTCACTTCTTAGAAATGGCCGACATCGCCTTTTCTGCTGAGTCTCCAGCAATGTACGCGAGACCAAGATATAGCCATTGGTCTGATTCAAGCATACCTGCAGCCAATAGTCCCGTTCCAAGGACTAGCACAGCAAGACGACGCCATGAAAGACGTTGTTGAGAACAAAAAAGTTTGTTGATAAACGCAATCATATTTACCTCAGAATGTGCAAAGAATCTTTACTTTAACAGGACTTGCTGGAGAGGTGTTTGCATTTGAGTTGTTTCCGGTTGCGGCAAATGCGCTGGTTACCGTCCAAAAACTAAGCCCCCCCACAGCAAAACCACCGCCAACAATATATGTCTGCTTTAGACCAGCACCAACCTTAAACTGTAGGTCTGGCGGTGTCGTTCCAACTGTAGGGTTAGTGCTTTGATATAGCTTTGTATACACTGCAGCAGAGGTGTTTGAAGAGTTGTCAATCTCTACAGCATAAACAGTACCAGCGGCACCAGACGTTACATTGCTTTCAGATGTAGCATTGGAACTGGCGTCAATAATAAGTTTTGTGCCAAGCGGATCTGCAATAGTGCTTGTAGTTACAGCCATTTTTTACCTCAAGAACAGACGACAGTTACAGTACAACCGTTAGCTGCTGGTGGATTGTTATCTAGCGGAGCTTCATTTAGGGTTGTCCAAAGGTTTAGCCCCTCTGAAAAAGGCGCTCCACCAGGAACCTCAAACTTATACACTGTGTTTGCCTTTACCCAAAAGGTCCAGTCGCTTGGAGTTGTGGCCAGCGTTGGTGCCGAAGCATCAGCAAGACGAGCATAAACCTTATCGCCTGATTTATTATCAATAGTAATTGAGAACCAACGACCAGGGCTACCGGTGACATTCTCTTGAATGGCTGCTGTAGGATTTGTCTGATTATCAAAATAAACAATTTTATAATCAAGAGCAGCGCTGCTAAATCCAGATACCTTAATTTCAGCCATTTGTTATTTCCTTGTGTTCATAAGTATACATGAATGAGAGTAACACTGAGGTGTCCTTAAAGTGGTAAAAATACATTAGGTGCTACGCTTTCCCAATCGTCGTTTGTGTGACCATCTGGGAAGGTGTGACCGTTTACGATTAGGGACCATGACGCCCCATCTGAACTTTCCCACACGTCCCCGTCTTCCGCCACTCCGATCCATGTGGTCCCATCGGTTGCCAAACCGTTTATATCGTCGGCTGTGGCCTTATTATCCTCTCCGATGTTGCTAATCACCTTTCCAGACACATCAAAGTAGGTAAAACAATCATCCGATGTACCAATCAAGCATACACGGCCATTGGCAGCGGCCATGCTTACCCGCTTAGGTGGTATGGTGTCAGGGATAAATGCGTTACCGCTTGCGTCATATTCCGATCCCCAATCTGTAATATCAGAAGCAGCACACGATCGGAACCGGAGCGCCGAGCTGCCCCGCTTATATGCGATAACCCAAGATGAATTGGTAAAACAAATCCCAAAAATGTGAACAGGCGTATCGGTGCTCCATGGGGTAGATACGGCCCACGATGCAGCATTATCTGTAGAAATATAGAACCGATTACCCTGCGCGAAGGCCCATGTTCCAGCCGTATCCGAACAAGCCAAGCCCGTGATTCCTGTGGAGGTGTGACCAGACAACCCCGATAGATCCACCGAAGAAAACGACCCGCCGCCATCTGTAGAACGGTACAATTTATCTCCGCTCTGCTGTCCGATTGCAACCCATGTACCCGCTGTTGCGCCATCAGAAGCTGGCCCCCATCGGATACAGTATTGATCTACACCAGTAACGCCTTCGAGGTTAATTACTGTCCAATCCCCGGCGCTTGTAGGGTCTGTGCCTGATACCTGTATTTCCCGTGGCGAAGAATCCCGAGTACAAATAAAGATCCCATCCCCGTTCGAATCCTTACCATAAGCAATATCAAGACCATTTGGAGTTCCAGCCCCGTCTTCCATATTGTCGTAGCTTGTCCAGGCGGTACGGTCTGAATTGGATGCGTACCCCACCGCGCCATGCTGGGCCACCGCCATCCATAATGTAGCACCGGAAGCGGGCTTAGTTGCGCCTTCACACTTTACAACATCTGCGACTGCAACACCGTCAATCTTAACGATGTCTGCCGCAGCAACACCTCTAACTTTGACGTAATCAGCCATTACAGTTCGACCCAGTTATTAGATGGATTGAAGTAAACAAGTACATCACCACCGTCATCATCAATCGCGTGACCCACGATTCTCACGAAGTCACCCCCACCGGAAGGGGCCGTAAAGTCGAGGTGCGCCGCAGTGGTGCTTACGTACAGCGGCAGTCCATCTACAGCCCCGGAGCCGGGAACATTCAGAATCTCAGTTGATGGAATACGAATGAACCCCTCCATGAGAAGACCTGCTGTACGAGCGTTGCCAAGACCGATTCCAAGCATCTGAGAAGCGCCGGTAGCAACGGCGTCAGCATCGGCAGCGTCCCATGTTCCATCTGTATGCAGAAAATACAATCCACCAACGGTCAGGGTGTCATCGGCGCCAGGGCTGTAACGAAGAACACGACCGCCACCTTCACCATCAGCCAACTGGTTCTCAAATGTAGCTGTATTGTAGTCATGCACAACATTCAGAGAAACCTTTGGTGCCGTATCTCGAACACCAAGAGCCCCTGAAACGCTTGTCTTTGACGTGCTCACGTTACCGATAATGACGTTTACTTCGTCTTCACCACCACCATCTTCAACAATCAGGCCTGGTTGAATCTCGCCGTCGTGAGACGCAACACTGATTGTGACTCGACCGCCCTCTGCACCATTAGAGGCATCTGCAACGATACCTTCAATCTTACCGAATAGAATGTTGTCTTGGTTGTCGTCGTCAGCGTAGAACTCGATCGCCCCGGCTACATCGTTATCTGCACCCGCAGCACCCTTGTCTTTTATGAATCGAAGTCGAGACCCATTCGCATCGTTTGTTGTGTTCTTAATAATGACCAGCGGGTCTTCTGAGTTGGCTGACACAAACGTATGCGTGTCGCCACCAAACTCGACATCACCAGCGAAAACGGCTTTTTGGGTATCATCAATCGTCAACGCAGTAGTTAGTCCACTGTCATTATTAGTGGAAAAGATCAATTGACCCTTATCATCGTCACCGCTACCGACGTGACTCGCTTCAACTTGAGCTAAGAAGTTTTGTTCGTGGTCCGCGAATACAATACGAGACTCAGCTTCACCGGCACCGTGTTGGTTTGTCGTGTTTTGAATAACCAAATAGGCTGGACCGCCAGCAACATGCAGTGACGTAGCAGGAGCACTTGTTCCAATACCAACATTTCCGCCGTTAAAAACGGCAGCATAGTTTGTGTCGGCACCCGTTACATTCACATCAATACCAATGTTGGTTTGAGTACCAGATGTCCCACCGGTCAGATCAATATCCAAACCAGTGTTATTGACTGTTCCAACCATTGTGGGACTGTTGGAATTAATATCCAGGTCAATACCAACATTATTTCCAGTTTGACCCGAAGCAATAATGCCTGTTGCGTCATAATCAATATGAGCACCAACAGTTGTATGGTTCGTTGTCGCCGTAACGTCTGAGTCAACCAAAAGTGTTGTGCCATCAAATGTAAGCTTCGACTCTGAGGTAACAGTTCCATCACCATCATCAGTCAGAATCTGGTTGTTCGCTCCGCTAACACCGACAGGGTGAAGGTCAGAAACAACCAGCGTTCCACTGCTAGCGGTAAGGCCTGTTGTTGCAGACGAGCCCGCAATACCACTAACTAAATCAGCAATACTTTCCTTCTTAGATCCATTGCTGTCATCAGCATCAATGATTGCAATACTATCGCTTGCTACTGCTACCACAGCGGCAGAAAGTTCATTGAGGTCAAGTGCAAGAGTAACAGCGCCACTATTACCACCACCAGAAAGACCATCACCTGCAGTAACACCAGTAATATCACCAGTAGTAGGCGCCTCACCCACAAACTTTGAGCCATCCCACGTAAGAACGTCGCCGCTTGACATAGAATCTTGGCCAATCTTCGTAACGTTGCCAGAACCATCAAATGTAAATGCAGCAGTACCACCGGCTTCTTTGAGTGAACCACCATCATCAATAATGATGTCTCCAGTAACCGTTGCATCTCCAGCAACTACAATGTCACCGTCTGAATCAATCGTGAGCCGGTCACTGTTGCCCCCTGCATCGACGCGCAACTTGTCGGTGCTGTGGTCATAGTATACCTGCCCTGATGCTGCGGCTGCATTGTCGCCAAACTGAATGAGGCCGATGTTGTTCGCAGACCCACACAGTTGGATCGAGGGGCGCGAATCATCCTCGCTGATAATAGTAGCGGTAGTTGAATACTGAACGCCGCTTCCGGTATCTCGCTTGGCATGCACCTCTGCTTCTGCCTGCTCTGTACCAGCGCCGATACGTTCAACGCTAAGGTTAGCTGGAGTAAACGTTAAGTCTCCAGTACTTCCACCAGTTGCTGACGTAGTAGCAAATACAAACTCATCACGGGTTTCATCCCATATCAATGCCGCATTATCGCTTGAACCACGCTCAATAATTAAACCGGCATCACCAGAAGGGGTGCCTGTTGTCCCGTGAGCAAGCTCAATAAGCTTGTCTTCGACGGTAAGGTTTACGGTATCAATGGTTGTGGTTGTTCCATTGACAGTAAGATTTCCATCAACTGTGGCATTACCATCAGCATCAACCTTAATGGTGTTTTCCCATACATTAGCCATTATCGTCTCCAGTTGACCCGAATGTTTGCCTTTGGTGAGCCAGTAGCATCATCTACCTTTGCCATCACGTAGATAGAACCTTGCTTTGAATTAGATACGCTGTCATCGTAGTTATAGTCATTGTCTACAATGAAGACACCGTGGGCTGTTCCAGCAGTTCCACCTGCAGTAAGGTTTTCTGTAGCCCCACTGTTTGATGCAGAGGTAAGAGCACAGTCACCATTAGAGTCTCTTGCCAAATACATTGTTACAGATGCCGCAGAACCCTTTACAGTAAAGTCAAACTCTACAGTCTCAATGTGTCCAGAGTCAGGAAACGGGTTTGAGTTTGTATTGTTTGTCGTATCTTGCGTAACCTCAAAAGCCTGAAAGCTGGTCGTAAGAGACTGAGGCGAGGTTGTATTATGGTGATACGAATAACCGGTTTGGCTCCATGAATTAATACCCATCTTACTGATCCTTTAAAGTTTGTATATCAAATTGCCTGGAAACACCGGCTCGACGGAACATCTCATCTTCCCGTTGTTTTATATCATAATCTATGCGACGTTTTCTTGCGGCTTCATTCTCAGCAATAATACGGATTCCAGTCAACGCATCGAGAAGTTTCCAACTATCGGACAATGGGTCCATGTTCATTTGAGAATACTCAGACCTAAGTTCTGGTGGCATTTTATCTATGTATGTCATGTTGTACATCATAGATGCAGCCGAGGCGTCCTTTAGAACACGGGACCACGGCATAGACATAAGAGCGTAATTGGCGTGACCATCAATATATAAATCGTCAGTCCACATGCCTCGCTTTGCATTAAAGTATTGGTTTGGCGAGTATCCAGTAACGTTTGTCAGCATGTCTGCGATACCATCACCAGCACCAGGGATCTTTCTAAACGTCGAAATCACCTGACCAGCAAACCTACCGCTTGTCATGTCAGCAATAGGCTGGTCATAGAAAAGATGGTAGTCAGAGAACCCCTCTGCAGCCATCTTAAGCAAGAAATGTGTCTGACCAGCAATACGCAAAGCACGCTTCTTGTTGTCATACCTAGACCAGTTCACTGGCTTAACTACGTCAGCAATCATCGTCATTTGATCAAAGAACGCCTCTTGTGGAAGACCAAGACCCTCCACATAGAACCCAGGCTTACCGGGGACAGGGAACCGGATGTAGTTTCGTGCGTGATAGTCCCTAAAAGCAAGAGAATGCTTAGATGAGCCCCACTTGGGCACATATGGAACGCCCGCTTGCTCTGCATTGTACTGCTCAATAAGCTCTGGACCCTGATGGATGAGCAGCTTGTTAAAGTTAGAGTAGAAGTAAGGACTTGTACTCATCATCTCCATTTGAAGGGCAACGTTTTTCTGTGTCCAAGTAAAGAATGGAACAAGTAGACGCATCCAGTCTTTTTGTACTGCAGTTAGGTCATTGTAGTTAAACAAGAACTTATTAGAACGCTCAGCAGCATTGTCGTAGCTCTTTGTCTTCTTTACATTTGCAATAAAGTTTGTAATGCGAGCCTGGTTCTCAGTCATTCGACCAATACCGCGACCCCAAGACTTAGGCAGACCGATGGGGAGCATCGTACCAGTCATAAGGGCTGGCAAACCCAAGATGATGCCATCCTCTACAGCGCTTACATAACTAAGGCCCTTGTCTAGCTTCCTAGACAGGCCAGCAGAAGCATAAAGCTGAGATAGGTTGCTTTCAAAGTCACCAATATCAACAAACTGCTGCATGTTTCCAGACAACACGTTGCGTTCTTTGAGGATTTTTAGTGCCTCGTCCGCACCGTACGGAATGTCATCGCCCAAATTGTATGTGCTACCTGATGGGTCTAATGAATCAAGAAGCTTTAGCTGAGCCTTTCGTCTATTAAACGCAAGTGTAGACTCATTCACACCCCGCTTCATTCCATAAATCTTTCGAGCGTTTTCTAATGAACCATACCGGTCATAGATGGCCGACAGAGAGGACAATCGTGAAGCCTCAAACTGCACAGACGGGTTCAGGGCTCCAGCACCAAGGTCCAGCATGTTTGTGAACTGGTTTGATATGGCGTTTCTGGCATGGAAGGCAGCAGCAATGATCGTTACACGAAGCTTCCAAAAGTTATTGAACGCTTTTAGTGTAGCTTTAGGCCAGTTCGACTTTTCATTAAAGACAAAAAGGTCTTCCATTGATTGCTTTACTGAGCCTGGAATATACAGATTCCACAGTTCAGCATCTTGGGCATAGAAGTTTTTAAGGGCCTCTCCACCACGAACCTTGTGCCCAGGCCCCGCCAGATCATTCATCTCTGCAGCTAAAGTATCCCATGCACGCTCTTCAATCTTTTTAGATTGCTTACTAATGCCAGCAAGGATTTCATCTGCCGTTTTTCCCTTATTTGAAAGAAGCTTCGCTAGCTTTACCTTCTCTTGCCCTACGATTTCACCATGCCTTAAGACTGCATCAAAAAGCGGCTCGCCATCGGAAAAGTTTTTAGCCTTAATTGTAGCAACAACACTAATAATTTCGTCTGCATTTCTTAATGCAACAGAGTCTCTGGAAAACTTAGCAAACTTGTCTTCACGAACTTTTCGTGGGTACTGCTGAGCCTCTAAGATGACCTCATCCATTTGGGCTGGTATTAGACCAGCATCTGCCCACGCCTGAGCATTTCCATTAACAAGAGTGTCGTTACTTAAATGCTTAGATGCCCGCTGAAAAAGCGGCACATATCCCTTATCCGTCGCTCTACGAGCAGAGTCTACACGATCTAAACTACCTTTAAACTCATCAAGCTTTGATCGTTCGGATGCAGTAATGCTTCCAGACACAAGCTGCTCAAGCCTACCTGCTGCAGTTTTATCAATCTCTTCTTCTGGAAGAACCTTATATTTATTAGCAAGCGTCTCAAGGTAGTCATCATATACAGACTTAGAACCAATGGGCTTTATTACCCCACCAGTTAAAAGCGCATACATAAACTCCTGAGTTGATATAGCTTTTGAAGCATTGTAGTACCTGGCCAAAAGCGTCACCGGCTCAATTCCAAACTGCGTTCCTTTTGCAGAGGTAAGAGCATTGATCTCTTTCATTGTGCCAGCAACAAGGCGCTTTTTTCGTTGGTCCATTCTGGAACTAAGTGCATCATCTAATGATGAAGCATGTGACTCAAAACCAGACTTGGTTGTTACAGACTGACTATACCCATCAAGCACCTCTTTTGGCGTCATAGGTGTATGTGGAACGTAATCAACAACGCCCCATAGCCTAAGCATGTCTTCCGGTGACTTCACAAACGTCATCCCATACTTTACGTATAGGTCTTCATAGTGCTTAATAAGCCCCTGGAACGCCTCTTTTGTGTCCTTCAACTCTTCTGGTAGCTCACCCATGCGGCGACCAACAAGCTGCTTATACCTGGACCTGAGAGCATTGTAGTGGTCCTTGCCTACAGTCTTAGCGTTAATGACGGTTGGAGAGTCTGCTAATGCAGCAAAAGCAACCATCATAGCTTCTTCATTTGTAAGGTTGCTTGTTATGTTTTTAAACTCGTCCCAAACTTTAAGCTCCCAATCTTTTAGTGGGACAACAACGTCTTCACCAGATTTAATGTCGGGTATTCTCATTTGGGGGACGTTTTCTTTAAGCTCTCCAACTAGTTTCTTATACTCAGACCGCAGAAGCTTCTTGCCCGCCTTTTGGCTTTTATCAATAGCGGCAGTAACCCCGTAGTTTTTATTAAATGCATAGTCAGCAAGAGTGCTGGCCATTTTGTCCTTCATCGCCGCAAAGATTGGGTCATCTGGAACAACCAAAAGCTCATCAAAGGCTTCTCTTACCCTTTTCGTAGCTTGCTCTGCGTCCGCAGAACCTTCAATAAGATTCTTAAGTACATCAGAAACACGAGCCTTTCTAAGAGCCTTGGCCTCTTTTCGTATTTTGCTTGGTCTAATGGGAGAAAGCTCCCTTGGGGCACCAAGTATCTTTTCTGCTTTTGTCAGGACTTCAAGCCTGGATACAGCATCTGCTTCATCGGTAAACATATTTACCCAACGAGACAGCAGACTATTGATGTGATCTTTTGTGATTGACTCTGGAATATCAAACTCTGCTTTTTGAGAGTTCAACCATTCCTCTGCTGTTCTGGAGATCCGTGTTCCATCTGCACGGGAAACAATCATTTCCCCGTTTGGATATTCAGTATCCATCCAGTCTATGAGATCGTCTACCCAGGGCGCAGCTAGCTCTTCGACATCTTCAACAGTAGCAATATCATCAATGTAGTGATCAACAACAAAATCTTCAACTTTATTTCTAAAGTCAACATGACCTCGCTTTGCGTGTTTTCCGACCTCTTTTACTATTGCTGAGTTGTTTACCGCTACGACAGAAGCGGTCCTTACTCCCGACCGGTACGACCTGACTTCATAAAGCGCTGTTTGGGTGTCAAGCTTTTGGTCTTTGATGGCTTGTTTGATTCTATTTCTGAGAATGTTTCGTTCAACCGTTGCAACAGTTCCAGATTCAGGGACTGAGATAGGCGGCTTTCCAGCATATCTGCCTGGAGAAACTTGTCTGTAGGGCTTTGATCCTGAGATGTGCTCATAAGTAAGCGCTCCATAAAGATTTGCACGCTCTTGAACAGAGTTCAATATGTAGTCTGTCCAGCGTTTACGGTTTAATCTAAGTAGTTGCTTATAGTTTGGGTCTTCTTTGTTTAATAGGGCGAGGTTTTCTTCCATGCGTTCTATCAGAGTAAGCATGTGCTGACGCAAACCTTCGTATGACTGCTTAATTGAGTCCTCAAGCGGCCCAATTTTTTTATTTATATGCTGAACCCGAAAAGCAAGGTTTGTGACTGATTCTGGAGGTGCGTTTTTCCACCCTTGCTTTGGCCGCTTTGCAACCCAAATGGTTCCATCTGGATTTGAGATAATACTTGTCTTGACATTTAAGGCCATATCGACCTTCAAGTCGTTCCAACCAAACACCATATTGGAGTGATGGTCAACTACCTGCTTGTCTGACATATTTGAGAAGAACTTGTTTTCTTTTGCCTGCCCCAAACCCTTTGGATGGTTGTGAACAACAATAAAGTTTCCAGAAGATATTACTTCTCTAAGCCCAACTTGATCAATGTTATCAACAAGGTTTACTTCATCCTTTGTGCCAACCGCTGCGGCTAACTGCCTACCATCACGGGTGTCATAGATTGCAGCGTACTCAACCTCTTTGTCTTTAATAAAGTTTACAAACTCTGTGATGCTCATTTCTGCATCAACATCTTTAATTTCTGGATGGCGGTCCCATCGTAAAGGATGAGGACCAGGCCGCTGAACCAAAGACAACTCGCTCTTTTGAAGAACCTTCCCTGCTGTCACCTGCTCCGCAATAATATCTAGATCACCTGAAACCTCCATTGCAAACATAAGAAGAGACTTCTCAGGGTCTTTTCCATAAATGCCGGCAGCATAGGTCAAGATGTCATTTTTAAGGCCTTCATCTCCCCCTAGGAGCTTTAGTAGAGCATCATCAATGGCCTGAGCCACCTCGTCACCAAAAGGCCGTCCCTCGGCAATGTCGAGCGTTTTGTAGATAATCTCAGCTAGCTTCTTCTCATTAACAGAATGTAGTAGCTTGAGTTTTCCATTTAGTTTTACGTTTAACGCATCGGTGAGAGCACTCATTGTGATCTCTTCGTCGCTTAGAGCGTTCTTTTTCCCGTATAGGGTCTGTTGAATAACTGAAAGCCTGCGGTGGATCTCATCAGCAGCCTGCTTGTCCCCGGAAAAATGCCGAGCCATAGCAACAAGGGCCTGATTAATGTCTTCAAGCGGAACATTAAGCTGTACAGCAAGGTCGTCCCTCATCTCAACCCACCGCTTACCTACTGCTTTTAACCATGGGTTTTCGTCAATTATACCAGCGCCAGACTCAACTAAATGGGCAACCTCATTAACCAAGTCATTAACGGTGTACTCATCTGACAACACACGTTGGTTTTCAGATAGTTGCTCAAGGTTGTTTCTCAGTAAACGTTGTTTTTCGTTTATTTCTTTTTTGCTTAGCCCCGATACATCAGCCAGCTCTGCTCGTAGATCAACAATCTCTTGTGAAAGGCGGGGGTTATCAACAGTCTCTATTTTGTTTCGCCATTCAGCAAGGGCGCCACCAGTGCCATCTACACCACCCGCAAGGTGGTACATAAAGTTGATCTTAGTTTGAGCCTCGTCTTTTAAAACCTCTACTTTATTTAAGTAGTTGGTTACTGAGCTTTGATAGTTTTCCCACAGGTCTGGACGCAATCTACGAAGACGAACAATACGATTAGTTGTGCCCGATAAACGCTGAAAGACAGCGCCTTTATTTCCATAGTGGCGCATCTCAAAACCAGCTTCACGCATTGCCGTAAATGCCTGGAAATGTCGAGTACCAAGAAGCTTGGCCATGGTGTCAGTAGCCCGAAGAGCCCACTTTGTAGCAGCAGAGTCAGATAGCTTTACACCAGCCGACTTCATGCTCTCTTTAACAGCCCGTGGCGCCACCATTAGGTCCACACCAACAGCCTGAGCAGCATCAATAAGCCGCTCACTATTAGTCAGGTACTGGTGTGGGGGGAGTCCTTCATCAACAGCCCTATTGATCTTGGTTTGTATGTCTATGGTTGTGTCACCAACCTTACCGATCATTGTTGCAAGAATTGACTGCTCATTTAGTGCCTGGTTTGTTTGACGAGCAACACTACCAAGCTGAGAGTTTTTAAATATCGTATATGTCTGGTCTGTAAATGGAATATGCCACGTACCAAACATAGGCAGCTTACTTGTTGGTGTAACAACGCCCGCACCAACTTTTTCAGACATCTCAGTAAGCTCAACAAAGCTTCTCAACTCAGAAGCATTTGCTGTATCAATGGCTGCGCGTGTTTTTGCGTTTTCACGCATACCAGCAAGGTACTTTTGAACCTTTCGAGGGTCTGGTGAACGTGAAAGGTCATCAATATCAGCACGCAAGCCCTCAATTGTCTTGTTGTGTGCCTTATATCTTGCCTTTGAGAGCACATCTTCCTTGTCAGCTAGCGCTTTCGCAGCCGTTTCAAGTAAATCGACCTCTTTAGCCAGTTCTTTTTGTAGTGCCTCTGTGGACCGAGACAAAGAAGCCTCGTCTGAGGCCATGTTTGCAAGCCTATCGAACCTATTTGCTTTAGTTGTGCTTGCGCTTGCTTGCTCTATTGCTGTATCTGCAACCTCAAGCATCATAGTTCTTGATTGAGCAGCCTCTTCTGCGGTCCCAACAACAGACTTTAGAGTCTCTGTTCTAAAGTGGCGCGCATGACCAACACCGCCACCATACTGCTCAAGGATTCCAGCAACACGGGCACCCTGCCTACTAAGTATAAATGTTGAACCCTTATAGACGGCCTGAACAGATTTACCAGCAGCACCCGTAAGCATCAGAGGGTCAAGAACTACCTCCATAGCAAGACCAAAAGCGCTTCTTGATACGGGATCAGACAGCAACTCAAGCATTTGAGACTGCTTAGAACTCATGTTCTTTGGCGTGTTCTCTTTGAGTCTTCTCATCACGTCAATTGGAAACGCAATGTCTACAAAGTCTTGGCCGGTAGCGTGTGCTCCCTCAAGAAGCTTAAAAACTCCAAGGTCTACTTCTGGCCTATTGATAAAATAGCCCTCAGTTTCCCTGGCTCTTGTAAGCAATTTCTCATCAGCAAAAGCTGAATACATTGCTTTACCAAGATCCTGTAGAGCCTCATCAAAGTTTTCTTGTTCTTCTTCTGTGCGCTTACCAACAGCATATGTTGGGTCAGTTTCTAAGAGATCATTAAGAGCAACAAAACCATGACCAGCAAGGTCAGATAAAGCATCACCAACAAAGTTATCGGTGTCTGGAAGAAAGCTGGCTACTTTATATCCACCAGTCCATGATTCGCTTCTTGGTACATCAACGTACTCAAGGTTTGGAAGAACAAACCCACCAGCATTAAGAATCCAATTTACAGGGCTATACTTCGATTCAAGTACTGCTTCGCCAATCTCAGTTTCTTTTACGTCCTGATAAGCACCGGCAACAGCCTCGATGCCTGACATGGCTGCATCTGCAGCAACATTAATGCCGGCAGCTACTCCTGATGGGGCCTCAACGGGCACCAGTTCGCTTTCCTTACGAACACCGCTAATATCAAGTGGCTTATTAGAATAGATTTCAGCAAGGCGAACCTTAGTATCAGTAAGGTTTTCCTTATCAGACCTACGCCACATGGTTTCGTATTCAGGGTCTTGTGGGGGCCTCTCTAAATACTTTTCTTCTTCTTCATCATCACCCCAAAAGCTATCAAACCACCCCTCTTCTTCCTGCTTTACTGGCTCAGAGAATGGTTCTGGAGCAAACTCACTAATGTCTATACCAGAAACAGGGTCAGCTTTTGCGTATGCCTCTGTTTGTGGTGAAGACTCTGTTGATGGTGCAATAGGGGTTCTGTTTGCCACTGGTAGTTGCCCTTACGGATTTACTTTTTTAGTGCTGGCTCCCATAGCCTTTACCCACCAAGCCGGAACACCACGTTTTGATTTATAATTTTTACCGGACGTATTTACCGGTTCATTAGCAGATTGCTGCGGATTTACCGGCTCATCAACAGGCTGCCCTGTGTCTATAGCTTCTGCAATCAAAAGGTCGTCTTGTTTAGGCGGAGGTGCCGGCGTATCTACTGATTCTAATTGTTCAAGAAGAACAGCATCATCATCGGGTGGAAAAACAATTTCTGATTGCGGTTGGGTAGGTGTAGTGTTGCCTGCAGCTACGGGTGCTGGTGTCTGAGCACTCGACGGTTCATTGGGGCTTACCGGGCTCTCTCCAGGCTCAGGTGCTTTTTTAGTGGTCACTATATTAGCAATGCTTTGCCCAATGTTGGAACCAGCACCACGAATACCCGCCCGAAGACCCGCCAGTGGATCACCAAGAGGTGCGCCACCAATACGAATTGGCGTTCTACTCTTAGGCTTTGCTGGCTCTTCCTCTACTACAGCTACGGGCTCTTCCTCAACAACGGGCTCACCTTCAAACCCAGGAAGAACAAACCGACCTTCATCACGCTTCTTTTCACGCTTTTCAAAACGAGTCTTTGCTGTCTCTTCTGGATCAATACGTTCTCTAAACTTTTCTGCTTTTTTCTTTAGACGGGCACGTTCTTTATCGTCAAAACCAGCAGCAAACTTTTGAGCAGTGGCCTCTTCTGCGGAGGAAACCTCACCACCAACATCAGCTTCTACGTCCTCCATAGCAGTTTCTATATCGCCAGGAGTCTCTTCTTGACCAAGCGCAGTGATGGCTGCGTCCAATTGCTCTTCTGTGTTGCGTCCAGAAAAGTACTTCCACATTGGGGGACGATTGATACCGATGCCAAGCAAGCGCTCTACAGGCTTAGTAAGAAACTCTTTTCTAAACGGACCCGTAGTACCGCGCTCACCAGAAGATCCAGCAACGCGCATACGCTCTTGAAGCATTTTAACGTCGTCTATTCTGTCCAATTCATTATTGTCGGCCATCATCTTAACGATTTTAAGCCACTCTGTAGACTCTTCGGGCCTTTGTCGCGCATACTCTACTGCTTTGCGTACATCATTAAACCCCATAACAGTCATATAGTTTTCAAAGTATGGTACTGCTGCTGCATAACGACCGATAGCCTGTGAGTAGCGGTCAGTAGGATCATCAAGTTCTTTGATTTCCTGCTCAAGCCGTTGCTTATTAAGTTGAAGAGCAACAGGGGTAGGAGCCTTACCAGCCCGTTCAATAAACGCCTCTGGCCCACCCTCTACAATCGCTCTGTTTTGCTCAATAACCTCACCAAAAGCCTCTTGAAGACCAGAGGGTAAGCCTACAGCCATTTGCTCAAACTTTTTCTCTAGTGCTGCAAACCTGACATTTGCATTGTCTCTCTCTACTTGAGCCGCATCTTGCTCTGCCTTTGATGCATTAAATATTTTATCGTTATCTCCAATAGACTCTGCAACAACGCTTGCCTGAAAGCGCTCCTTAACTGTCATTCCACTTTTATCAGTTCCACGCATTTGAGAACGAATTGGACTATCTGTAGGCAAAGAAGAAACGTAATTTTCAAAAAGTCTTCCCGCAGCATCAGCCATCTCAGACTTTGCTAAGGAGGTTGTGTCAACAAGGGTTGCCGCTGAGCCTCGTCGAAGGTTGTCCATTGTGCTTATCGCTGGCTCAACCATAGTAGCTCGAATCGTATTTACAGCTTCTCCTGACATAGCGTTATAAAACGACTGACCATCTTTAATATTAGGGTTTCGTCGCAGAAGAGTTGCGCCGTCTTTTTTAGATGCAGATATTGTGTTTCTTGAGCCATCTACAAATAT
>TARA_R100001594_G_scaffold54600_1_pt1 | contig 31961 bp, 18 predicted proteins | sample TARA_R100001594 | Tara Oceans TARA_R100001594 (sample SAMEA2622752) | marine metagenome | biome: marine biome (ENVO:00000447); feature: marine epipelagic mixed layer (ENVO:xxxxxxxxx); material: "saline water (ENVO:00002010), including plankton (ENVO:xxxxxxxx)" | depth 150 m | reverse complement strand
ATTGCCGCCATGGAAGCACCCGATGCAGGCGGTGGGATTGAAGAGCAAAACCAAGTCCTCAATGGAAAAGATGAGGAGCTTGCGCCTCAACAAGCCATGGATGAGATGGAGAAGGTTGCGGACGAGGCCGTTGAGGATGCGGAAGAAGTTATCGAGGAAGTTGAAGAGGAAGTTGAAGAGCAAGGCGGAGAGGTTGTTGGCGCAGTCGCTGAAGTCGAGGTCAAAGCGTCCATTCAACCTGACCTTGTACGAATCAAAGACGGTCTGGAAATTCTCGAAATTACGATTGAAGATCTCGACGGTGATTTCGCTGTCGAAGTAGTTGATTCACGGCGCACCCCGTTCTCAGAATCAGCGGTACGCCAGGCAATGATTACTCTTCTGGAGCCACTGCAAATGCTTTGGGAGATCGTATCCAAGGGTGGCCCCAGCGCAAAGCTTGCTCGCGCACAAATGGTAGCGCTTGTAGAGAAGTTTGATTTGCCAGGGGATATGCATCCAGATGCACTTGAGGCGGCGCTTGAATCCGAGGCGGAAGAAGCTGAGGCCGCGAAAGCGGAAGGTGAAGGACAGCCTCCTTCGCCGCAAGAACAAGCAATGCCTCCAGGTGGGCCGCCCCCCGGCATGATGCCAGAAGAGGCAGCAATGCCTCCTGGGATGCCGGTTCAGGGAGGACCACCACCGGGAGGGCCGCCTCCTCCGGCCCCACCACCAGCCTCCCAGGCTATGGCTCCTATGGCCCCTCCCACTGCCGCAGGACCACCACCGGGTCCAGGGGGCGCTCTCCCGGCTTTACCTATTTCGCCCGAACTGGCGCAACAGATCCTATCGTTGCCGCCCCAGCAGGCGCTTGAGACGATTCTGGCTGCACTAATGGAGATGGGCGCACCACCAGAGATTATTCAACTTGTTCAAGAGGCTTTGAACTATCCGCCTGAACAACAGGTTCAGTTCCTACAAGAGCTTCTTGGTCAAGCAGGCGCTGTGGGGTAACGATGCCAATCTATACATACGACTGTTCTTCGTGTAATCACGAGACTGATATTTTTTCGGGCATAAACAGCCGCCCAAAAGAAACAGAATGCGAAAAGTGTGGTGAAGTTGCTCTTCATCGAGAGATTAATTGGCGGCCACCGCCGAAGCAGAAGAACATGCACGTCCTTTACGGTGAAGGACAGCCGGTAGATGAGTTCATGAAGAAAGAGCGCTTGATGCAGTTCAAGTGCGAGAAGTGTACTCACGTTACGTTTGAATGGTTTAAAGGTAACGTTGAGGAAGTTGAGTGTGAGCTTGAGCGGTGCAGTGGAACTGCTAAGCGAATCTACAAGATGAAGCTCGACATGCACTGGGCGCGGTATCCCTACTATGACCGGGGCCTTGGTATGGTTCTAAAGTCGGAGCGGCATCGACGTGAGGTTTGCAAACAGCAAGGACTCACACCAGTCGATGGTGATTGGGATATGGACTATCACTTTAGTAAAGCCGACAAAGAGATTGATGAAGAAACAGAAGTCTACAAAGATTATGTAGACAGACTTGAAAACGACCCAGCATACAAAGATTGGCGAAAAGCGCGTGACGCGGGCCAAGTTCCTGATATGCTTCCCCTAGATTGATTTACAAGGAGATCCCAAATGCCAGTCGATCCCGTAACAGGTGAAAATCTTCCATACCCAGGCGATCCTGGTTTTGACCCAAACATGCCGATGCCCCCTGGGGCAGGAGAAATGCCTCCTCCCGGTGGGGAAGTAACGCCAGAAATGGTTTCTCAGGCTGGTCAAGAGGTGGGTCAAGCACAAATGGAACAAGTTGGAGCCTTTGCGCCACCACCAACTAAGCCTTACTCAATCAAAATTATTAAGTCATTTGCTGGAGAGCTTGACAAAACCATCGATTTTCTTGCCGGAGAGGATCTTCCGTTGCCAGAATGGACGCCTAATCCCGAGATGGTTGGAAAAGGAGACAAGTGGGACATGCCCCTTCCTCCTGAAATCTTTGCTCCAGCGGCAGCACTGTCTGAAGCTGTCCGCATGATCGACGTGGAAGGAAAGTTTGCTGATCAAAACTTTGACGCCACGACTCTTGTCGATGATTCTTCCGTTCGTTCTGCAACTGCAAAATTAAAACTGATGGCAAAGAACCAAGAACTTGCCAATATGCTCCAAGAGCCTGTTGGTATGGAAGGAGCAGGACCGGAAGGCGCTCCTATGCCTCCTGGTGCGGAAGAAGAGCTTCCAATGGATGATGAAGAAGCAGATCTCTTGATGGAGAATATGTAGCTTCATATAAGTTGTTATATTACTGAACCTTGCAAAGCGAATAAGCGCATTGCATAATCAAATCCAACAGGCACCCTTTAGCCTGTTTAGGAGAAAAAATGGCTGACACCGAACTGAGCAACCCGGTATCTAGCGCTGACGCTGGAGCACCTAACGACTCAGGGTCCGCCGTCTCTTCACCTTCTGTGGATACGACCGCCCAAGCTTCCCCGGCTGAAGCAACAGGTCATTCCGCAGCAAGTGAAAGCGGTATGGATGCTGATCGAGGTGTGACATCAGATGTAGCTAGTGGTTCTGGGACTCGGGGAGAGGTTGACGCAACAGATGGAGCCCAGGCGGCAAGTGAAGCGCCGCCCAAGGAGTTTGATCTGCTGACATCCGACCTACCCCGAGATGAAATTCTCGATCTGGACGGATTCTATAAGGGAATCAAGCCGGAGCATCTAGACAAACTCGACCCACTGTCGAAGCGCGTCATTCACAATCTCCGTCGTGATTATCACAACAAGCGTCAAAAAGATTCGCTTGCAGCGAGAGAGCTTGAGGCAAAGTACCAAGAGCGCCAAAACCAACTGAAGGCTCAAGAACGCGAGTTCGTGAATCGTCAGAAGGCGTTCTCTGAGCTTTTAGACAATCCTCAACTCAAGTCTATCCTTAGCCAGTCTAAGGACAACCTTCCAGATATCAACACCCCGGAAGGACTTGAGGCGCGTATTGAGCGTGCCGCTGCTGAAAAGCTGCAATCACTGATCAACCCGGTGCATGAAATCACCCAGCGGGAGTCTAAGAAGGCTGCCTTGAGCGATTTCGTCGCAAGCCATCCTGAAATGAAGGATAAGGCTTTCCAGAAGGAAATGGCAGATGTCATCCGCGACCGCCAGAAGATGGGTTACTCGATCAGCACGCCAGACGCATATGAGTTGGTGAAGTCACGTCGTGGAGCTATTGCTGAAGAACGAACTCGTCAGAGGGATCGCCAAGCCAGAGCCGCAGCGGCCCGTCAAATCGGTCGTGGCAAAGGCAACGCGAAGGGTACGTCGGGTCCTCCGAAAGGAGCCAAGGCGCACGAGCTTTATGCTTGGGTCAAGGCAAACCCCGAAGAAGCCTTGCGATACCGCAAGTCTGGACTCAAACGTTAATCCCCGAGGAAATAAGCCATGTCAATGGTTCAAACTGACAGTCTGAATATTAGCGACGAGCTACTCTCGTCCACACTCTATCTTCTTGCCGATGAGTTTCGCGACAACTTGGCACGAACAACCGCTCTTATCGACGTGCATGAGGAAGTACACGGTAAAGGTAACCCCCGCGTTGAGGGTGGAACCCGTTACCTTGAGCCTCTTGGATTCGAGGAGCACAGCAACGCGACCCGTATGCAAAGCGGATACGAGAAGCTGAACCTTTCCGTTCAGGACGTTCTCATTCCGGCAGCATATGTGCCCGCTCACGTCACCATGCCTATCGCGATCTCCAAAGATGAAGAGATCAAGAACCGTGGTGAAGCTGCTGTGATCAGCATCCTTGATGCACGCACCAAATCCGTCATGGGCGCTATGCGTCGTAACCTTCTGCGTCGAATCGTTGAAGGTGTTGATGCTGGTGGCTACGCCGATTGGAACACCCTGAACGGTGCTACCGCTGCTACCTTTACTGGTTTCCTTGAGGAGAACGCCGTTGGCGCTCAGGGCAACACCGTTGGTGGTATCAGCAAGGCTACCTACTCTGGCGTCCCCGGTTGGCAGAACCAACGCGCAAACATCGCTAGTAGCTTCAACGCAAATGGACTTGCAGCCCTGCAAGACCTCCGCGTAGAGACTGCTGCTGTTTCGCCCGGTGGTGACCCCCACATCTGGCTGGCTTCTCGCGAGGGAACCAAGAACCTCAAGCGTGCTCTTCGTGCATTCGAGCGCTACGTTGACGAGGAGAAGCTGGACGGTGGTCGCATGACCCAGATGTGGGACGGTATCCGCATGGAGACTGAGTACTACATGCCTACCAACACCACGACTCACAGCACCTGCACCATCAGCTTCTACCTGTTGAATCTTGATGACATTCACTTCATCTTCGATTCCGAAGGATACTTCGAGGTGAGCCCATTCGAGAAGATCTCGGGTGAGTACGATGTGCGTAGTGCAACCGTCCGTCTCTACGGACAGCTTGTCGCTAAGCACCTCGGTTCTTCCGGTATTGCTTATGACGGTGAAACGTTCTAAAGTTGACTCCTGAGGGGGGGCATTCGCCCCCTTTCTTTTTACAAACCATACTCATGAGAGGATTAAGAAATGAGTGTTTATAAACGCGGAATTGGCGATCAAGGTATCAGCCACTTTCCTAAAAAGTTCGTTACCCTTTATGCATCTGCTGCTTGTACGGCAGGTTCTTGGGTTATGCTAACCACCGACGATACCAATGGTCTTGGCGGTTCATGCGCTGACTCAAATGTTACTGGTCAAAACGAGGGCCTGATTTTCGGCATTGCTACTCAAACGGTTGCTGCTGGCGAAGATGTGGTTGTCCAAGTTGCAGGAAAGTACGAGGACGCAAACGTTGCCACTAGCGTGACGCAGGGAGATCGTCTGCTTGCAACCTCTACCTCTGGTCGTGTTGCTGAGGCCACGACAATCGACCCCACGTCGGTTGCGGCTGCTCTCGACTACACCATCTGTGGTGTTGCACTTGAGGACGAGCCCGGTGGTGGTGGAACGAACACTGCCGATGTGATGATTATCAACCAGGGCTACTTCTAGACCGTTAGGTTGTCATTACTTTGAAGCCCCTCGTGAGCTATACTTGCGAGGGGCTTTTTTATTGGAGGCTGTATGATTCTAAAAGATCTGATTGCTGAGGTGAACGGGTTGATTGATCACAACCCCAACATCAATACACACACCAACAGTATTGTTCGTATTATCAACCGCCATTACGAAGAGATTGCGTCTGAATCTCCCTGGCGATTTCTAAACAAACGAACCAAGCAAACCCTGTATGCAGACATCACAGGATCTGTAGACGTTACCGTCACGAGCGGAAGCCATATCGTTACGAGCAGTGCCTATACGTTTGGAACCCATATGGAGGGGATGACCTTCAAGGGTCCTGACGATGTAGAACATCGAATTACAAATGTTGATACGGGCGCATCGCCAAACGCGCTGATCTTGATGAGCCCTTATGAAGGGACAACCGCAACATCTTCAAGCTGGTCTATTCTTTTTGACGTGGTCCGGTTTCCAAAAGACATGGTGGACTTTTTGGGCATCACGGTTCGTGATGAGTTCACGTCTGGCGCTAAAGATACCCGGTTGACTTACATCGATCCGCGACGGGAAGAGCAGTTCATTCTGGACCGAACAACATCTGGCGATCCGATCATCGTTCTTGAAGACCAGTCGGACATGCTTTCTTTGCAAGAGCTTCAGCTTACAGCAAACATTACTTCTAGTGTTGGCACGCTTGAAACTGCGACCAACTACGAGTATTGCATGACCCTTGAATCAGAGGGAATGGAGTCTCCGCCGTCTGCCGTAGTGTCTGTTACCACAACATCAGGCGGTCAAGGTGTTGATTTGATGTGGGAAAACCCACCTGGAACCTTTGATATTAGATCCAGAAAAATCATTTACCGACGAAACGCGACGAAGAATACGGGCTTCTTTAAGATTGGTGAGGTTGCCCCAAACAGCGGGACTCTTACGTTTGCTGTGCCAAGCTCTGACCAGACTTTCCGTGACACAGGGTTGGCAGCACAGAACGACGCGCCTTTGTTTGAACAGCTTCCACGAGAGTGGTTGAGCGTTTATCGTCGTCCAGACTCAGATCTTACCTGCGAGATTCGTTACCATGTAAGGCCTCATAGGCTCATTGGGGACACAGACGTTCCCCAGTTCCCTCCTCAGTACCACATGATTCTAGTCTACAAGACAGTGGCTGAACTGTATCGACAATACGGACAATCTCAGGTGGGCGAACTGTACGAGAGGATGGCGACTGAGCGGATTCTTCAGATGAAAAAGAAGTACCTTGATAGGGCAGACCGCATTTATCGACGACAACCATTTAATGATATGTCGCGAGGTTTTGGATACCTATACGGTGCTCCCTCTAAAACGTGAGATGATTTATGGCGACGAAAGACCCTATGAAGGAGTTCGATGTATCACCCGTGACTAACAGGGATCCTTTTTCTCGGATGTCTCGGGAGGCACGCGACAAAGGAATCCCCACTGTCCACGGGTCTGGACCTGCGCCTATCAAGAAACAGGGCGCTGATACCGGAGCTATTCGTCGTCAGGCTCAGGCCGAAGTGCTTCCTCCTTATGAACAGGAGATTGAAAACCTAAAGACTATTGGTGCAGATTGGCCACGAATTGATAGAGAATATGGTCGTGTTTTCAACTACTTAGAGGAACTAGATAACATTCCTGAACTCCAACGGATGGAACAGAAACGGCAAACAGACTTGGTAACTTACGGACAGATTGGGTGATTTGTGGGTTCAAGCATATACGACATCATTCGAGGGCATTATCAGGACGCAGAAATCGCTGCTGCTGAAGACGCGAAGAACCCTTCGGCAATGGTTGAAGTTGAGCCACCGCCTTCGCCCGTCTGGTCTGTCGTTGATACTCTGGAATCAGAAGAAACAGAGAGATATGCGAAAAATGTATTTGATGGAGCAAAGAGAGCCTGGAAGGATTACGGCTCGCTTTTTGAGCAGTACGGCGATGAGTATGATGTAGACCCATACATCCTGGCATCTATTGCTGGTAAAGAATCAGGGGGTAGAGCAGATGCAAGAGGCCCAACCAATGACCTTGGGCTGATGCAGTTCACTCCACCAACATGGAATGAAGTGATGCCTGGGTATGAACTAGATGATCGCTTGAATCCAGAGTTGGCCATTCATGCTGGGGCAAAGTACCTAAACATGATGAGAAAGTGGGCGGGCGGAGACATGGATGTTGCTGTTCAGTCCTACAATGCGGGTATTGGGCGAGTAAAGAAAGCCATTCGAACTAAAGATCCGCTGTCTGGACATACAAGGTATTACCTACCGTCTGTTATTTCTGGGCGAGATCAGCTTCAATCTTGGGCAAGATCCAACACCACAAGCAAAGGGTTTTGGAATAAGTTTCTCCGAGAAATGGAGGAAGAAACCAAGTGAAAGCGAAACTATTTGGCATACGTCCACTGAGGACGATGGATCAACGATGGCTGCCTGGCTCTGATGTTACTGCGCGTCGTATCAGCGACATGTACTACACCGTAAAGGATAGCTGGAAGGCCGCTGGAGGGTTTCAACCTATTGTTCCCGATGGGACAGTAACGATCACCACAACGACCGAGACAACCGAAACAACTGGGTCTGGTGACCTTGAGACGACTACAACCTCCACATCAACTTCTACCTCTACTCGAACGGGCGCACATTTTCAAGACTTCGGGGAAATCGAAAGCCTTCATTGGTTTTCTCAACATGGTGGAGCGCGTCAGTTCCTTGTCTTTGAGGGAAATCATGACGGGGAAGGTTTGAAGTTTCACTATTTCGATGGGGGAGATTCAGGCAACAAGTGGACTACATTCGTCAACGGTAAAGGCGACACAATGGAGTCTAGGGTTGAGGTGACCACCCCACACATTAGGACTCAATCCGTTGCGTGGAATGGCCTTATGTACCTTGTGAACGGTAGGGATCCCCCCATGGTGTTCAACGGTCGTTATGTTGAGCGTGCAGGGTTTGACGGGCCGCCTGGAAGTCCGTCTGGAAACGAGACTCGTGAAGCATGTACGATTACTCGTGGACTTGGCCTGGGAAGGACCGGGACAGATAGTGAATTTGAGAAGGACGATCCACGCCTCCTGTTTGGTTACAGATACAGGGTAAGTTTTGTAAATGAACGCGGGCAAGAATCGCCATTGAGTCCAGCTTGTAGCACAATTATTGGAAGACAAGACAACACACAAGGCTCGAAAGCACAGGTCAAAGCAGACAAACCGACAGAGGGCGATCATAATACTTGGAGAAAGTTCATCAATCTTGCGATTCCAACTGGCGGTGACACAGTGGTTGCGAGAAGGATTTACAGGACCGTAAACGTGTTGAACACTAACGGTGATCCAGCATCCCTAGCTGTAAGCGAGCGGTTCTACTTTCTTGAAGAGATTCAGGACAATGTCTCTACAACCTATGTTGACGGCATTCCAGATGGTCTGTTGGGTCCAGAGGTGGACCCCCTTGACTTTGGTGAATTTCCTCAAGGTGCTCACCTTATTGCTTCTCATGAAAACCGGGTCTTCATTGCGTGCAGCGATGGGGACGTTCGTTACTCAGCGCCGTTACAACCGGAAGTGTTTCCAGTAGACAACGTATTCACCTTTGGTGATGACGACGGTGGTTCGGTAATGGGCCTATACCCATCAAGGGGTGCCCTTTGGGTGTTGAAGCGCAGGGGTATTCACTACATATCAAAGCGAGCGGATGGCTCTTTAGGTTCTGCTGTTTACACAAGAGATGCTGGGTGCTGTGCTCCCGACAGCATTGTGGAGATTCCTAACGTTGGCGTCATCTTTTTAAGTGATGGCGGCATTTACTTGTTGAAAGGTGCTTTATCAGGAAGCGGGGAAACTTCTGGTCTAACCAGACTTTCAGATGCCATCCCTGATGAGTTCAAAAGAATCAACATGTCCGCAGCTATTCAGGCAGTTGGCACATGGTATCCAGAAGATTCTGAATACTGGCTTGCTGTTCCGATTGATGGGTCTGAGAAAAACAACCACGTCTTTGTGTTCCATAGAGATGTGGGAGGCTGGTCGTTTCGTGAGAACTACCCTATGTCTTGCTCCGTTGTCACTTCTGACCATCGTAAGTATTTGTTCTTTGGTTCGAACGACAACACCTCGAATCCCGGCATTCATGTCTACTCACATGGCTGGAGCACAAAAGGATCACACAGTATTTCTCCAATGTGGGAATCAATCGATATTAACTTTGGTGGTGTTTTTAATGCGGTAAATCCAAAGTATGTTCTGGTTCATACCATTGGTTATGGCGATAACGATATAGAACTAAAGTACAGGGTGAACCGTCACATTGAGGATGTTGAGGTTGCTGCCAAAGGCCAAGACCAACAAAATGTTGAGCACAGGTTGGGAGTATATGGAACTCAGCGGTGGGGAGAAACGTCTGCAATCTGGAATGAATACGTTCCCGTTCCTGTTAGGTTCGACATATCTACATCGTCTCAACCTGCTTGTCGGGAACTTAGGATTACCTTGCAGGCCGCTGGACGACAGATTGAAGTCTTAGGGTTCGATCTTGGATTGTCTGCTGGTGCGATGGTTGAACGTCTTCCAATTAACGAAGTACTCCTTCAGTCGAGGCGATAATGGCTTGGAAATACCCAGTAAAAGACTTTCAAGATGGGGACGTGGTTTCGGCGGATGACTGGAACTTGAACATGGCTCACTATGTTGAAGAGATCAATGGTGGTCTGGATCGCGACAATCTTCCAGATGAGTGCATTACTGTGGGCACACAGGCACCACCGTCTGTGTTTAATACCTTTGAATACAAATACCTTGGTGCTCCAGCAACAGTTGATATTGATTCTCAGGCTTGGATTGATACGCCACTTACTAAAACTGATTTAACTATTTCTACAGACACGCTTTTGATTGTTGAAGCTGCTATCAGTTGGGAAATCAAACTAAAGAAAGGAGGCTCAATTGCGGGAAATTTAGATCCTGCGGCAAGCATTGCTTCTACCGAAAATGATTTTCACGATCACATGCGTATTGAGTTTCAGCTTTTAGTGGACGGATTTCAGGTCGCATACGCGGGGCCTCACACAAGATACTTGATAAAAAACAATACGTTCTTGTGCGGCGCGTTGCCTGTTTCTATGGGTTCCCATGAGGTACGACTTGTTGCAAGGTTCTACGAAACATCAACACATGACGAATCAGATCTTGCGAAGTGGACCGATCAGGCAGACTACTATGATGCTGGTTTTTTCAGATGGATGTCTGGTGAGTTGGTCATCACAAAGAGGGCGCGATGAGCAGAGTTCGATTGACAACGGTTTCCCCTGGCACTACCACTGGCATTACCAGAAATAATCAACTTCAAGATGACATCGAGACTGGACTGTCTCAGATAAACCAACAGAACATTCGAGTTGAGGGAATCGATAAGCGCAATGTTGCTTTTCCGATTTGTGAGGAATCGGGCCACGCAGCAACTTACTCAACATGGGGCCGTGTGAGCGTTCCGTCAACTGGTAGTAACTGGGCTTCGCATCCAACTACGAGCTTTTCAGTGTCTGTTGCTATGGCTGACTGCTATGCCGCTATTGTGAGGTTTTCTGGAGAAGTTCGATTAGAGGGAGGCACAACTTCTGGGGTTAGTGTTTTTCCGCAATGGCTGGGTGTTCGCATGGCTGAAATGAAAGATGGAACGCCTGTTACGCTTCCACACACGCAGCGGCACTTTCAGGTGGGACGGCACCCAAGCCCTACTCTCAAGTTTCCCTGCACCTTTCCGTTTCAGATTACCCATCTCGTGAAAAACGAAAATCTAAGTGACACGTCAAATCGTACATATAGTTTGGAGTATCGTTTTTTCGACCCTTCATCACCGGCAGGAACTGCAACTATTGGTTTCTTGACGGGACACATTCAAAAGTACAAAGGTTAGTCATGGCGTACACTAAGTCACACTTTGTAAACAACACGGTGATTACTGCTGCGGGACTAAAGACTCCCCTAGATAATGCAAGAACCGCTATCAATGGAGGCGTTGTTTCTGCTGACCTGGCATCAGGTAGCTGGGTAGAGCGAACTCAGATCTATGGGCCTGACTTTTTCCTAAGCCCAGACCCACGATCTGATTTTACGTCAGCACAAACCCATTGGAGGATGCACCCATCGGACACAGCCAGGGCTGCTTATTTCAATAAACAGGCAGCAAAGGAAAAAACATGGGTGCCCGGACTGACTGCAACTGTAAAGATTGAATCTACGAGCGACGTTTTTATTATTGCAAGCTGGTTCGCAAGAGAGTTTGAAAACAAGAACAAAGAAACCACTCATGGTAATGGTGATGATTCCGAGTTTGATAACTTTCACTGTGCATCTTTCAATCTTTCAAGTCTTACTGGAACCACAATGACGGACTACGAGGGCACCTTTAGAAGGGTGTATACGTCATTGATGGACAATGACGCCGTTCACACGAATGGACGTGGCGGCATCTTTGATTGGATGGTTGGTTCTGGAAAACAATACAGCATTGCTTATCGAGTAAAAGACGTTGCTCCTGGGATCTATACATTTGGAATGCGTATCGATATTTCCAAGACCGACAGCAACAGTCCAGGCCAAGTGCGTAATATTCAGGTTTCTAATCGCAGCTTTATTGTAGATATTCATCCGTCGAGTTGATCATGGCATTTCGTGGTGGCAGGTCCGTAAAAGAAAGAACCCAGGTTAATTGGTCGGAAATTCCAGACGAAGCCATCGATGCGTCAAAGATAAAAAACCTAACGATTGCAGTTACTTCTGCTACGGCTACAAGCCAGTCTGTTTCTGAAAGCTCTATTACAGAAGCTCTTCGCCAAAAGATTCAAACCGCAAAAGATCTTGCGGAGCACGCAGCAAACGGAGTGGCGTTTAGATTCCAACAGCAGATCGATGATCTTGAAGGTGCGCTAGCAATAAAGATCGAACGCGCCGCTGCCCTTGCTTCGGGCGCGATTCAACCTGGCGTTCGTGCGCTTCTACATTCTCTCAAGGTTAGAACCGTAGAGTTTGGAATGACAACCATCAACGCTGATGTGACGATCACTTCCACCCAGTCAACGTTCTACAACGTTGTAACTAACAGCGGCGACGTAACGATTACCCTTCCAAGCGCCACGACATGCAAGGGCTTAATGCTTGGTTTCAATAAAACTCTTGCTGCAAACAATATGATTCTTGATGGCGCAGCATCTCAAACAATAAACGGAAGCACAACAAAATCGTATGGTTCACAATACGACGCGGTCATCATTGTATCTAACGGAAGCAACTGGAATATCTTCTCTAATAGATCTTGATGAGACTTTATGGCTTTCGTCTTATAGAATAGACCGTGAGACGGAGGGCCTATGGCTTACACCTCAGACCAGAAAAAAGACATTGCGGCAGATGCTGGGCTCGAAGCCTTAGAAGCAAGCGCAAAATGGGCGGCAATGGGTACGGCAATAGCGCCGGGTCTTGGCACTGCAATTGGCGCGACTTTGGGTTTAGTTGTTGGTGGCACCAAAGGCCTTATCGCGGGGAAGGCCGCCGTTGAGGAAGAAGAGGCGGAGAAAGAAGCCATGGACGCGCGAGAGGATGCGGCGAAAGTCGCGCGAGGGGCAGCGCCGTCTGATTCAAAAGTATTAGAAGCAAGTATGCCGGTTCAAGGTGGAGGAGCTTCCTCCTCAGATTATTTTTCTTGGCGACAAAACACGCAAGGCTACTAAGGGAAAGAAATGTCTAACGCAGTTACACCCATTGAGTTTATTCGTGAACAACAACATACAGGACGAGGCACCCTGACACCAGAAGAGCACAGGGCTGCGCTGGCGTGGGCTGAGTCAGGTGAAGGGGAGCCTCCTGAGGCTCTTGACATTCTTGAAGATGAGATCGAGAGTGGTTCGGTAACACTTAAAAAACCTGAAACTAGCCTAGTTCAAGATCGACCCGAAGCTGTTGATCCTAGTGTTGCAGCGCGGGCAAGAGAGCAAGAACGACGCCCTGGTGTTGAAGCTTCAGACCCTTCGGTCCAAGCCCAAGGGAAGCTAAAAGAAGCCCAACAACAGCGTAGACTTCTCCGTGGTCGAGTGCCTATCGAAGATGCTGAGACGGGAGTACGGGAAGACGAAGGTGTTGCTGCTGTTGGTGATCCAATGACCGCTCCCGAGGAGCAGGGACAGACCCCAGAAGAAAGAGACGCTGAAGCAAGGTGGCAACAAACCGCTAAGTTTTTTCGCACCGCCGCTGGTGGAACCGCGATTCAGGGCGCTGCTTGGGGGGTGGGCTTAATGGCCAGCCCAGCTTTTCGAGAGTCCTTTGCTGAATGGCAAGCATATAAAGAAAAGAGAGATGCGAATGCGCTAGGGCGTGATCGGATGGAAGCCGCTGAGGGACTGGTATATCCAGCGTTGTTCCGTGACCATGCTACTGCAATGAGAAACATGGTAACGGCCATAGGCAATGCAGGCGGTATGTCTGCAAACGATATTGGCCAGATTATGCGTGCAGGGGCCAAGTCTCTTATGGATAGCTCCGTAAAAGCTGCTCAATTTGTTGCGAGTGAACGCGAAAAAGGAATCAAGGACGACACAACGCTTGGAAGGGAAGCTGCGGCCACCCTCAATGATGCCCTCAAAGAGGGCGTCGGTTTCGTCGATACGTTCATTGGAGATCTTGCCGTCCAGCAGGGCAGAAAAGCCGCAGGTGAAGCTCTTGAGCAGGTGGCTCCACAGTTGAACAAGATCCAAGATCCTGAGGTGCGAAGAAAGACTTGGGCTGCGATTCAAGCCGCCTCAGAGCGCGGAGACAAGCAGGCCGTGTTCGATTTGTTGAACAGGGCTTTAGCTACGAACCCAGCCGGGGCAGCTACCCCTGCAACGGAGTCGGCCCCAGCGCAGGGGACGGCTGCTCCGGCAAACCAAAACGAAACCCCCAGAGGTCGCATGGTTGAAGTGCCGCAAGAAATGTGGGGAGGAAATCCTGATTTCCCAAATGAACCTCATTGGGGTGACGGGGGACAGCGCCCTGAAGGGTGGACTACAATAGACCCTACCATGCCCATTGAAGTTGAAGAGTTGCAAAAGATAACTCCAGCAGACCGTCAAAGTTTATCGTCGCTGGAGCAAATGGGGCCTTGGACTCCAAGTCAGACCACGCCTGGTTGGTTTGTTTCGGAGCAGATCATTGGCGGTGAAGTTAGGAGCTACATTAAAAGCCCTGATGGTAAAATCTGGGGAGATGATCAGGTAGAAGATTACATCGAGGGAGCACGCTAATGCCTAAGTATCAAGGTTTATTCGATCTCATTCCCGCTCCAAAAGAGACTGCATTCGGTAGGTTTTTTAAAACCTTTGTTGGTTATCGAGACAAGATGAAGTGGCTGCAAATTGAGCAAGCGCTCAAGCAGCAGAACTATGATCAGCGAGAACTCCAGCGTCTGTATCGAGATCTTACGAAGCAGAAAAATGAACTCATCCGAGAGCAGAGTCTTCTTGTTGTTACTGCACAGCGAAGCGAAGACTCCAGAACGCGATCCCTCAGACGGTCTTCTGAGAGTGCAAGCGATGCCGCCGTGCGCCATCAAGAGCGGATGGCGGAGATGAATACAGAAGCCAACATTGCGATGGAAAAGGATGAGAACGACGAATATCGAAAGGCTCTTGAGGATCACCAGAAGATTTTTGGCAGTGACAGAATTGAATTGAGGATGCGGGCAGCGATTAATCGACTGGGGCAACAGAGAAATTTTGGCCAATCAGAGGCAAGGAGTCTTGCCAGGACTTTTAAGAGTTCAATCGCAACAGGTGTCGCCAATCTGACAACCCCAGAAGGCGCTGCTGCAATAGATTTGATGTACAAGAAGTTGTCTGACAGCCGAGGCGGTCGTGAGTTTGCAGACATGTGGTACGACGAACTGCTAAGACACCACAGTGCAGAGCTTAGAAATAAGTCGTTAGATGACCTTAGGTATGAGAACTATTTGGACAGCAGCAGGGGCTCTGGTGATCAGAGATACAAAGATGAAGTAAGACGACGACGAGACGAGTATAGAAAAGGTGCGCCACAAAACCTGCTACAGGGCTCTCCACAAGATCGGCAGGCTTTCGTTAGAATCTTTGCTAAAGGTTCTAGGGATCCACTGAAAAGACAGTACGATACGCTACAGGAAAGAATCAACGATCTTGATCGTGAGATCCAAAAAGTCGAGGATAAGAGAGAACGCCTTGGATCGACAGGCGGGCTTCTTGATTTGGGCAATGGGGCATTTGCCCAAAATTGGATTACCGACAATCCATTCACAATAGCACCACCATGGGTGGAAGCGCTTTCCAATACGATTGCTGGGGCAATGGAAACGCCGTCAGGTCAGCGACAAATAAATGAAATGTTTGACGTTCTTGGTGATCATGAGAGCCCTCAGGATGCTCTTCAATGGGCCATCAACAATCAGTGGCCGCCACCTCCCGGCATTACTGGCCCAATTTCTCCCGAACGTGCAGAGGGAGTTTTAGAGGAGACGGCTATCGCGGAAGAAGCTGCCCAACCAACAGTGCTTGCTGATTTGACCTACGGTGACACCGAGAGTGCTCGTGGCATTAGGGACTTCCTCGCAAAGTTTGAACAGGATGTGAACAGCGGGGAAGGGCTTCCGTGGAATGAGCTTTCGAAAAAGATTAGTGAGCTAAAAGAAAGCGGCAATCCAGTTGGGGCTCGTATCGCAAACTCTATCGAGCGCTCGCTTGCAACGCTTGATCAAACTGGCGACATGAATCAGTTCATGGATGACTTACGCAACGTTAGCGCATCTCAGGCCGAACCGTTGGTAGAGGAAGAGATAATCAATCGTGAGCGCCGACAAGTTGAGCAAGCTGCCGAACAGGTCGAGATTCCAAGCTTCATCAAGTCTAAGCTTGGTCTTCCTGGTACTGGCGCTGGCGCAGGCATTCAAGATACGGTTGCCGGTCTTGATAATTTGCTTTCTCGATTTGAAATACTGCAAGGCGATGCGACTCAGTACAACGACGTAAGAGAAGGAGCCATTGCGCGGCTAACTGCCTTTCGTGAAGAGTTAGAAAATATAGGCCTGCTTAGAGATCCGTTGATGGCTTGGCGAGTCATGTCGTTTGCTGCTCGCAAGAGCTTTGCGGACAACCTTGTTTTTCTTACGGAACTAAAGCACCAGGCTGAAAGCAGAAACATTTCATCTTTGAAAAAAGAGCTTGAGGAGTCAGCGGGCCAGCCCGGAGTTCAGCAGTCGTTGCAGCGCGAACTAAGAGAAGCAACTCTTAACGAGGACTCTCTTATTCGCGAACTTAATGAGGCAAAAGAAGCAGCCGGAGTCATTGGAGGCATTGCCGAATCGTATGAACAAGTTGGAAGCCGACCACTTCCTGGTGATGGCGAGGTTTCCGATGTGTTTGAAGGGACGCAAGACGAAGCTGAAGCAGCTTTGACCGCGCCTCCGCCTCAACGAGATGATGCGAGGGCGCGACATCTTGCCACGGATGCAAAAGATCTTCCACCAGGGTACAAGCCCACACGGGCTGCAAGCGTTTATCGAATGGTGGAGGAAGAGGCCCAAGCAACCCGACGAATAGAAGAGCAACTAGATGCTGGTGGTTTATCAGAAGAAGAGGAAGCAACTCTTCGGGGGAACCTGGACATCCATCGACTGATGCACACCCAGTTAAATCGGACGTGGAATCAGCTTAGCGAGGGTGCTGATACCGACGATAACTCATTTTGGTTTACCTTTGAACCAGAACCAGAACCAGGGGTAAACCCAAAGGCATTCAGGCGTAAACCATTGATTGAGTCAAGACCGCCTTCTGATGAAAACCTGTTAGAGAATGGAATGCTTTAGGGGATTACGATGGCTGAGCCAACTGACGAAGAAAGAGAGTTAGAAGACGCCCTTCGTAGAGCTATTCAAGAGGCCGATGAAACAGGCAGCATAGAGCCCCTTAAAGCCAACGCTGGCGTATCCTCAGAAGTTGACGATCTTACGCTCGAATTGACTGGTGCAATTGATGAAGCAGAAGAGGAACTTGAGGAAGAAGAAGAAGAGGAACGTCGCGAGAACGTTAGTGTGTTTGAGCTAGAGATAAGTAATGGCACGTTAGAGTTATCTGACCTACAGTTTACGAACCTTCTTAACTACGAAGAAATGCTTAGGGCTGAAGGGAAGAGCGACGAAGAGATTAGAGAGGAGGTCATTGATTTCATAGACAGTCAAAGCACACTTGGTGCTGGCGAGATCGAACAAAAAGTAAAAGAGGCTTTTGAGGCAGAGGGGCAGCTTCATGACAACCGAAATTTCCTAAAGATTCGTGTTCTGAATCGTGGTGCGATTCGGATTGAGATGCCTGGGAGTCCTGATAGCCATGAGATGCGTGCAGAGGGGGACAGGCAGCAACAGATTCGCGAAGACATTGCGGCCAGCATTGAAGAGATGGGCCGGTGGAACGCATTTCTACACCACATGCAAAAGGGCGAGGCTTTTCAAGAAGCGGATCTTATTGAAACTCGCAAAGAGCTTTGGTCGAATGTTCGACGAGGCACAGGCGCTTTTATTAAAAACGAACTGTGGCAAGCACCAGACGCTATAGACAGAAAAGTTAAAGAAATTCCACTCTTAGGTGATATTTATGGCGGCGTAACAGGCCTTGTAACATCGGTGTTTGGCACAAAGGGTGCGCCGAAAAATATTAGTAAGTGGAACTGGAATACGTTTGCTCAAACTCGTCAGTCTTGGATGCCACCAGGAATTAATCTTTTCCTGTACAAAGGCAGCCCTCATGCAAATGAGGAAGATCTTGGTGAAGAGTGGTGGCTTCGAGATGTTGAAGAAGGTTCGAAGGAATTTCAGAAGTACGGGGTAACAAGAATACCTAAGATGCAGGGTCACATGAGTGAAGACGAGCTTAGGACCGTTCACACATTGTCGTTGTTGCTAAGAGATATGACCTCCGACGATGAGAATCCGAACGTTTACCAATTTCATGGCTGGAAAAACCGAGGACACCAAGTTCTGGCGTATATTACGGCCTATGAAGAAGCAAGACGGGCTTACCATGATGGCAAGTTCGACTGGCTTACAGACTACATTGATGGGACAACAAGCGGCGAATTTGGCGATGGTCGCCATCTGGGTAAGCCCCTTATTTGGGGAAAGAGGCGTCAATCCGATCGATGGGCTGATTGGATAGACGTTGGTCCATCGTATACCGACTTTACTGGTATACGGATGCCTACAAACAACCAATCGCATGGCGCATACCAGACCTTGTCTCGAATGATTCAGTTTAAAGACAAGCTTCAGTTTTCAGATGATGACCTTGTCACAGCAATGCAGAACCTGCATCTTGATATGCTTCCCGATCAAAGTCTTCGCGAAGTGTATTTGGACTACATGGGGGGTGACGCCACATGGGGTGCATCGTTAGCCCATTATTCTGACAGTGACATTATGAGAGGGTTGTCTAAGTGGGATCCCCTCCTTGCACCAGCAGAAGCGATATTGGACAGGTCTGTTTGGGCTGAAAATCCTCGTGGTGTAAAGGCATCCGACTGGATTTTTGGCTACGGTGAGGCTGGCTTTGATGCGATTCGTGCAGGGCAAAGGTTAGCAACCACCTTAGCGACTCCCGTTTATGAACTTGCTGATTGGGTTCTTTTGGATACTCTCCCTGATCAAGGGATCGAAGACGCAAGGGGAACCAATTCGATCAAGACTTTGTGGGGTATTGTTAGCACTAATGTTAGCTCTGCGGGTTTTTTGAGCGAAGAACAAAAGCAGGAGTACCTGCGAAAGGCATGGCTTAACTTCAGCAGAAAAGATCTCCATTTTAGATGGATGCATATGGATGAGTACACTTCTAGTGATCTCATCGCTGCTCTTCGGGGCCAAGATCAATGGACGCCCGAGTGGGCAAGTGTTGTAGGAAGTCTTGCTCAAATCGCAGCAATGGAGGATCCCGATTTTGTTTTGACCCCCAATGTTGGGCAGAACATTATCGACTTTATTGAAAGGCAGAAATCGCGTCACAGAAGAGAAGGTGTTGAAGACCATGAAATCCCAAGACTTAGGGGATTATTTGACGTGCTGAACAAGGCCCCGCTTGGGTATCTTCCAGCGCCGCTTCTCGAAAGGGTTGACAGGACGAATGAAAAAATCACCATGTCGGTCAATGCCTGGCGAGGAGCACACACAAGACTCTTTGGTCACGGTAGGTCTACGGCAGCAGGGATAGGGACTGATCTTTTTGTGGACAAAAGATTTGATGTTGATCAAGAAGGGAACCCTGTTTTCTGGCATCAAGAATCTGAGCTTATATACCGTATGAGAATATTTGGTGCAGTGGCAGAGTTTGGAGCCACAGCAATTCAAAGGTACGGGCTGGATCCTCTTGGTGAAGTAATCACTTTAGGAGCGTATGACAGGCCAGGTCGGCCTGCCGCGTTTACGGATGAGTATCTGTACAAGTTGCACCCAGAGGCGGAAGACTGGGGCTTGCAAGGAGCCTTGGCTCAATGGGGTGTTGGATTAGGCGCTGATCCTGACGGTAAGTTTGTCCAATCACTGCGCGGCATAGGCTTTGCTGGTGACATTTTTATTCCTTGGGAAACGGGAATGATAAAAGGTGGGTTCCGTGTAGGCGCGTCTCCGTTTAGGTATGCCGCCTCCGCTAGGCGGATGCCGGGCGCTAGTTTTGGTACTCACGCGAGGTATGCCTGGTCCCCTAAGTGGGCTTGGAACGACGTGGCTCCCCAGGTGACACCAGCGCAAAGGCAAGCCAGGGCGCAGGAGATCTTCGACGCAAACGCAAATGCGCTTCTTGCTGAAAAGATGGACGCTCAAACAGCAAAGATTGGCGGCCCGACCCCAGTAATGACTGTTGATGATTTGAGCCAGAGTGAAGTCAACCGTCTGTGGAGAACGACCAGAAGAAGCTTGGAGCGGGAGTTCAGACAGTCGTCTAACTATTCACCCCGACAAGCCAGGGGAGATGTTCGAAGGGCGCGTGGGATTGAAGGCGATGAAGGAAGCTTACGGTTTGGAAGACCGAAAGACATCAATGCCCCATTCCCAGGAGTGGCAGCGACCTGGGGAGAAATGGCTCTAAGAGTCTACGAAGACAATATTGCAAAGGGCAGAAATCCTTTTCATGGTCTTCCTAAATCGCATTGGAAAGAGATTTATGATTCGCTTGAGGTTGTGGGGCTTCCCGTTGAAACCGTTCGCAGAATCATTCACGCAACGGCTGAAAAGCGCGGACGCACATTTGTTTCCCGTCTTGGGCTGCATGCATCTAAGTATTTCGAAGGGTTGGATAAGCTTCAGGAGTCTGAAGTGTACAAAAGAATCCAGACTCGATTGGAAGACATGGCCGAAAAAGGCACACTCAAGGGTGCTGATGAAGGGCTTGACGCTATCAAAGTGCAGATGAAGCTGGTTGAAAGACTGTATTTTGCAGCACTTAGCAAGACCGGAAGCGTAGAAGATGCTCTCGAAGTGCTTGCTGGCTTTGAAGCAAAGCAGTTTGGTATTCGGTATGGTGATGACCTCAAGGGTATTGAGATAGAAGATTCTCTACTCAAGGCGTTTGGGTTGAAGTTTGACCCCATAAGTGGCCCTCGTTTCATTGACATTGATGTTGCTGATGAGCTTGTAGACCAACTGAAGCTTTCCGACGATGAAGGCTGGAGGCTGGCTGGGATTCGGTCGGTTGCTTCAATCGATTTAGAGGGCAAGCTTCTTGAGGATCTAACAGCAGACCAGCTTGTGATGATTGCCTCTAAAATCGCAGACCCGAAGGTAGCGCATCAAATAGTCTCCACTGTGCTTCTAAGGCGTCTTATCAAGGCGATTGCAGATAATGACGATGCGGCAGTCAGTAAGATTCGTGCCGCGCTCACTAAATACACTTCAACAATGAAGGCTGAGTCTGGTTTTACTAAGAAAATCAAGACTTTGCGCGATAATATTGCCAAAGCACAAGCCGAAATAAAACGGACTACAAAGTCAACTTCTCCTGAAGTAACCCCTGGATTCGGCAAGCAAGCGCTCCTGAGCAAGCTTGATGATCTTCGGGAAGCAGGTCTGCCAGAAGATGTGTATGTCTTCTTGTACGCAATGGTTCACTCGCTTCCTTCTCGTGTTCTGAGAGACATCAAGCTTGATGACTGGATTGATACATCACACAGGGGAATCGAAGGGCCGGAGGGTTCGTTCGGTGGTTCCAAGGTTGTAACCTTAGAGGGCATCGACAAAAAGTTTCCTGGTGATCGCGTGTATTCACTGATGATGCTTTTCGACCAGGAAGGAAGAATCGCAGGATCATTGGATCCAATGCGACTTCTTGAGAATGAGAAGCTTCGAGCGCTTACATTTGAAGAGCTTATCAATAGACTTAATGACGGTGACATCTCGGTATTAGAAGGCGTGACCTTCCCTCAGCTTGTTCGGAAAATGGCGCACAGCATGCTTGAGGATGGCGTAAACCTGAGGGAAAAGAAGTTTGTTGAAGCCCTAATTAAAAACCGAGACGCATTGCGCGGCGGCACAAATATTGACGCCAGCATCAAAGGATTTGTTGTAGATTTCATTGATGACGCTGCGGAAGGCCTTGCGCCAGTAGAAGCTGCGGAAGGGTGGGTCGCAAACCGAATAGACGCCCACGCTGAAGCTCTCCAAACTACTGATCTTATGACGTATACGTTTGCCCATGAAATGGGGCACGCGATTATGACTTCGTTTCTTTCGGACACTGAGGTGGCGAATCTTAGGCGTGTGTATTTTGATGAACTCAAGCGTACTGGGCTGGTCGAAGAAACATCGTACACAAGATGGAATCTTGAAAACCAAGGTAAAAACGTAGGTTTTTACGAGTGGTACGCTGAGAAGTTTGCTGAGTATGTTGTTTACAACAAGATGCCTGAAGTCATTAGCAGAAGTGATTTTGCCCCTTCAGTAAGAAAGATTTTCAATCGACTTATTCTTCGTTTGAAAAAGCTTTTCCGGGCGATGAACCGAAAGAATCCTCGCGCATTTGAAGACTTTCATCCGATGTTCCGACATCATATTGAGCGTCTTTTTGAAGGAAAGGCTTCGGAGCTTTCTGATGCTTCTGAAATAAATAGAAGAAGACTTCAAAGCTGGAACGCATTGGACGTTGGCCCAGATCATTTAGATAATCTCGCGCGACCGATTGACGATGTTATTGAAGAGCTTCGTCGCCTTGATGATGAGTTGCCCGGTAAGTTTGCAGAAGACTTAGAAGCGCCTGTCAGAGTTGATGACGCTCCGTTTGGCGCGAGAGAGACTGAGCCCAGTTTTGAAGGGGTCCGCCAGCGCCAGGTTGACGCTCTTCCAAAGCTTGAGAAGACTAAATACCGCCCCGATGCTGATGCTGACGTAATCGACCGACACGCCAGATTGGCTGCTAGATCGGACTATGTTCTCGGCAGCGAAAAATCAAAGCACGCTGTGTTCACTCCGTTTGAAGAAACCTGGGACGCCGTTACTGGGTATGACCGTCCAGAGGGCGGTGGGTATAGGTTTAGTGCTGATGCCAACGCAAGGGGTGATGACTGGAAATCAGCATACATTGAGGAGTATGAAAGCCTAATACGAGGCTACGACGCAAAGCGTGCGGAGCTTGACGAGCCCGACTTTAATATTGGTGATCGGGTCAATTATGTCGTGACCTCAATCGTTGATGGCGAAAAAGTAGAGTCTGTTGTTGATGGTTATGTCGCCAATGTGTTCCTGCCTGGTTCTTCAAAGTTTGATGAAGGCTACAGGTACAGGGTTCGTACAATCGTAGAAGCCGGAAGGTATCCGCAAACGTTTATGGTTGATGACGCTGACATAGCCAAAATGTCAGGCTCATCTACAGAGCCCGTTCGGTCGAGAGGGAGGGAGATGTATGGTCCTCCTGCTCCTCTTCCAGATCGCACAGTAGCACCACCGACTTCATCTGCGGAGTTCAAGTCCTGGTTCAAGGATTCCAAGGTAGTAGACGATCAAGGAAAGCCTCTTCGGGTGTTCCACGGTAGCCCCTTTAGCTTTGAGGAGTTTCAGCCTGGAAATGTAGAAGGGTATTTTGGCTCTTCTATTTATTTTACAGACTCGATTTACGACCTCACACAACACTATGCGTTTTCTTCCTTAGACCCAAGATTTATGGAGAAAGGAACAGAGTGGTTCAAGGCATTCAATGAGCACAAGTCAAACCTGAGGGTTGAGTTTGATGGCTTCACCGATGCTGACATTATCAATGCAGCAAAAGACTTTATCAATTCCGGCGATGTTTCTAAGCTGACCGATGCTCAACAATCTCGGCTCGCCAAAGCTATTGATGATGGAGACGCATCAGGTGTCAGGAAGGTATACCGAGATCTTATTGTCGATTTCATTGCAAAGGTTGAGTTTGAAACCGATGGTGCGATGCAGGCATACCCTGTGTACTTAAGCTTAAAAAACCCACTGATTTTAGATCAGTACGGCAAGATGAAAGATGCTGCACATTCATTTAGGTGGGCTGATGATGGTACTGGCGAATCTCTTATGGATGCCATTGATGTAGTTGCTGCTCGCCTTGAGAAAGAAGGCGTTGTTGTAGACGAGCTTGAACGAACAAAAAAGTTCATCTTAGATGGCAGGAAAACTAAAAACGGCGTGACCCAAATCGAGGCGTGGGAATTTTGGGATAGAATGGTAAACAAGCGCTTCAATAGTTGGGGTCCAGAGGGGAATCGTTACCAGAATGAGTTTGCTCGGCAGGTAGTCGAACAGATGGGCTATGATGGCATCATTGCAAACGCTCATTTGTTCTTTGCAGAAAGGTATGACCCGCAAACAAGGCAGTGGACGCCAGGACAGAGGCTCCCTAAAGACGATACTCACTACATGGTGTTTGAGCCTGCTCAAGCAAAGAGCGTAAACAACAAGGGAACATGGGCTCCAACTGATCGCCGCATGATGTACGGCCCGCCAGCGCCTACTCGTCCTGAGCCGCTTTCACAGCCTGATAGGCAGGCGTTAGATGCTCGCAGGCTTGTTGGCCCTAAGCGGTTTGCAGAACAGCTTTTAGACCAAATGGATCAGGCTGAAGAGGTCGCTGGCGGAACGCCACACCAAACTGTTGACGACTACATCAACAAAGGTCTTTCCGCACAAGTTTCACTGTCTCAGCTTTCGGCTCATCAGGTCAATAGGATTCGGGAGTCGCTTGGAACAGCATCTGAGCTTGTCGATGTTTCAAGATCAATCAAAGTAAAAGCGAAGGTTGATGGTGTTGATCAGCCAGTGAGTCTAACGATTGACGTTGTTCCGATGACGAAAGACCTAAAGCCTGCTCTTATTCCTGGCGGCTTAGATGGTGCATTCTCTTTTCACGATCTGACGTATCTATCAATGCGTCCTGTAGAGTTGAACTATGCAAGGCTTCCAGAGCCATCTCTTCCAGACGTAGAGATTACCGTTGATGGTCAAACAAGGAATATTTCTTGGTCAGACATTACAAACCCTCAAGAGATCATCAACAAGTACATTGATGAGTACGATTCAATCATTGGCGGATTGTACGACAAGAAGCAGAAGAGCGCTGATGTTGACTCTTTGAGGCCGAATCCTGCTGAGTATTTTGATGGTGAAGGAAATCTTATTCCTTCTAAGCGGTTGGAATACCAGCAGCGTCTTGATTTGTACCTTACAGCATTGGCTTCTCGTTCAATGCACAGCCTGCTTGATCCAACATCAAGAGTGTTTGAAAATCAGGTGTTTACGGCTGTAACGCAGCCACGGTCGATTAGAGAATTGTATGAAATGGGCGACAGGTATATGACCGCTCTTTCAAACAAAGGCTCTAATCTTACAAGAAATGAAATTTTGTACATTATGAGATTCTACGCTCAGGCCACAGAAAGGTTCAAGAACCCTTATCGTGGTGCTTTGGTTAGTCTCAACGTGGCACCCGAGTTGCTCGATACGATCAAGGCTCGTGATTGGCAAAAGCCAAGTGCGCCAATCATCGACATCGATACAATCGAAATGTCTCAAGTCGGAGCGGGTAGGATTCTTGATAACAGAAAGTGGTTGCTTCTTCGCGAGTCAGAGCTTGTAGACATGCTGGAAGTCGTGGAATCACCGGAGCTTCGACAAAGGCTGTTGTCTGATCTTGAAAACGTTAGGACGGAAAGGATTCGCGTAGATGCGATTGCTGTCACTCCTTCCCCTATAGCGCTTGCTCAACATCTGGCGGAGTCTTCTGACTCTATTGGCATGACAGCAGACAACTCAGTCATGAAGACGCTCACTCTAATGACGAGTGATTTTAATGATGTTGTAAAAGGGAACAAGAAGTACTCTTGGTTTGAACGCCACCCCAATGAAACTTGGTTGGATTTTTCAGATAGGTTTGTTGCCCTAACAAGAGGGCTTGCGCCGGACGCCCCGGTCATTACTGGAAAGAAAATCGATGACTTCTACGGTGTTGGAAAACCAGGCCACGAAGACGCTCTTCAGTGGTTTTTCGAGTGGAAACATGTCAACGCAAAGGCTGATTACAACCGGATTGTCTTCGATGTAATGCAGACAAAGCAGTTCTCCGATCTCCGATCTAGATTCGAGGCAGGAGAAATAGATCGCGCTGGTTTCGATCATGTCTTTAAAAAAGCAGTCGAAAGACGGCGGACAAGTATTTTTCAGCAAAGGGCTGATGTTGAATTTGATTCTTGGATGTCGGATCCTGAGACAAGGCCCTACTTGGTTGAACGCGCAAATGCTTTTGCAGCGATGCCTGAACTGGTGGACTTGTTCCCAAGTGAAGTAAGAAACGCGATGGGTAATGCTCGCCGCATTGATTCAAGCCTTGTTCAGAAGCAAATCAACAAGGTCAAGTCTAGGTACAATAATAATCCTAAAAGGCTAGAATCACTAAATAAAACATTAGAAGCCCACAAAACCATTGAGGGTTGGATTAAAACGTTTGGGCGTAACGACTCGATGCTGAATCTCCTTATTAGGAGCATCGAAAGTGGGCGGATGTCCAACATTGCCAGACTGGATTCGAACTATCGTAGACTCGTTGGCGATGTTTCGACTGAGCTTCATAAGCCAGCAATGGCGCAAACTGAGCGAATGGCTGACACGTTGGAGGGTCAGTTTGCTTCCGATGCGTTCAGCCATCCTGGCGCGTCATTCTTGCCAAACATGAGAACGCTTGCATTTGACGCTGCTTTGGACTCAGTGCTTGATGCGAACCCTTGGTTGAAACAAGCGCAAGCCCGTGATGAATTGGCAGGAAACGGACGCACCGCATCTGCGTCTATTGGTCCTGCATCTAGAGGCGTGTATCCGAAAACCATCGTTGATTCGGATGATGTTTCAAAGCCAGGAAGTGCTGGTAGGGCGTTTAAGTCACGAGGTCGTGTGATGTATGGGCCTCCTTCAAGCCCATTCAAGCCGCTGCGTGATTTCTCACCTGACGACTTTGATGCCGCTGCCCTTCATACTAAATCGTTCTTCGAGACTGGTGATGTAAGGCACCTGTTTGCTGAAAGCGGCAAGATGCTTGCTAGCCTCATGGTGGATGAGTTTGATGATGTTGCAGAGTTTATGTACCGAAACTTTGATAGCGAGGTTCTTCCAGACGGTACACGTCGCTTGACCACCAAAGGCTGGGATGAGCTTGGGTCTTCGTTTGCCTACTATTTCAGTACAAAGCACGCCCAAGATGGGCCAACACACAACTTCTTCAGAAAAATCATTTACGCACTTCACAGAATGTGGAGGATGATCCGCGCAGATAGGGTTGATGAACTGAGCCCAGAAGCCGTTGCGTTCTTTGATGAACAGCTTGATGTCGGAATTGATATTTCCGAAAGAGCTAAGGCAGATGTTCTGAATGATAGAGAACTAAAGAATTTCTACACAGTTAGGCTTACAACCAAACGAGGACTTGGCGGAGAAGTTGCTCAGGCGGGTAAACGAAGAGAGGCTGCTCGCATTGAGGCAAGAAGAAGCCAGCTTCAACGGATTCTAAATATTAGCGATGACACGACAGAAGTAAATGCAGTGGACGTTGTCGGCCTTGCTGTTCGTCATGTTTATGCAGAAGCGGCACGAAAGAAATGGGGTGCAGAAAAAGTCGTCAGGCTTACCACAAGAACAATTGTTCCTGTGATTCGTGCTGAAAGGATTCGAGAACGAGTTGCAAACAAAATGCTCTCAGTGTTCGGTAATCCGCAGAGATTAGCAGATTCAAAGAGAGTAATGAAGCTTCAACAACGCATGAGCGATGAAGTTGGAAGTTGGCTTCGTGATCCAGAAACCGGAAAGATTCGGACAGAGACTGTGTTTGATGATGCTACTGGAAGACCAGTAGAAATACCTGTTTTCGATCTGAACCGTCAACAACAAAGCAGGGTAAGGGTTCTTGTTCAAGAGCTTGGTGCTCACCCGTTAGCGAGGGATACTGTACCCAAGTGGATGTTTGAAGCAGACGCAGATTTTTCTGTAATATCTGTAGTAGAATACAATAAGCTTCATGAGTCTATAACAGACATGGAAGCAGGCGTAGGGTCAACACGGAGCAGGCTTACAGAAAGCGTTTCTCCAAACCTTGTAAAACGCACTTGGGCAACAATCGTTGACGCTGGTGAGGAAGTCCCGTTTTTAGGGGCAATGATTTCCGGGTTTCGGAAAAGGTTCAAGGTGTTTGAACCCTTTGAGGTTGCTGGAGTTCTGGAAGGTGACAGTTCTAAACGATACTGGAGCCGAACCGGCTACGTCACTCCAGAGCTTGTAGAAGCTAAAAAGCTAATGGACCAGGAGATTGACGACATTCCTCACTGGTTAATGAGGGTTCAGCTTAGGCTCCAAAAGGAAGGAAGCAAGGGAAGTATTTTAGAAGTAGTCCAGTCTCTTACCAGAATGCTCACACCGCCTCTTGATGTGCGGAATGCAGATCAAGTATGGAGGCTTAAGGACAGCTTCTCAAAAGTGGGATCAGACCCGATTACGCTTCAAAAGTTAGAGTCAAAGCTTGATGCAATAACCGGACTGTTTGCTGCAAGCGGAAGAATGACAGATGGCGAGCGAGCCGCGATTATTGCCTTGCGTGATCTAATCGACGACGCCATTCAGCAAGATGTTGTCGAACTTTCAAAGCATCAGGTCAATGGTCTGCGAGACAGTATCGATATTATTGAGCGTGGACTTCACGACAGGTACAATCTATTAGATCAACGAGTGACCGATATTGTTGAGTGTATTTCGGGTAGCGCCGCTCAAGCAAAAGCAGCGCTCTCTGTCATGGATGACGCGACGAAGTCTCGATTGTATTCCAGTTTTTACGGTAATGATTGGCCGGATCTCTTTGAGTGGGCTCAGAAGCACGGTCTTGAGACTGGAACGCGACCAGATGTGCTTCCTGCATATGATGCACGACATGCCGCGATTCAACTGATTGTTCGCATGAGGGCCAGAGAAATCCAAGCCAAGTTCGTTGATAAGTTGGTAGAAATCGGGATTACGGCAAGAACAGACGATCTTGTTTCACAATATGCAAACGGTAAAGACGCAACGCGATTTATGGAGCGCGTAAAGCACTACATAAATATGGAGCTTCGTCCAGGCGGTGCCGCGATTGTTCGTGACGCAGAAGGAAACATTATTCAAGCTCCGTCTGGATTTAGAGAAGGGCGGCGCGGAGACATTGATGAGGTTGTTAGGCCAGCAGAACCAGGCGCTGCGGCTGATGGAGATCCAATCTATCCACGTCAGGATTGGGACGATGATACACGTCGGATACCGTATCTAGATTTAAAAGCACCCGAAGGCGCACAGCAGACGCATACCATCCATGACATGGCTGCCTACACAGCGGCGCATGAAATCTTAAATGCTTGGGGATTCAAGTTCGGATCTGCCACAGAAGACTGGGTCGATTGGGTTGCGCCAGATGGATCACGCACTCTTGTTCCTCCAATGGTTCTTGATGAACTAAATGCTGCTATAGACAGAGTAAGCGGACAGGGGGCTTTTGGTAAAGGCGCAAAAGGTAGGGTGGCTGAGGCTTTTGAAAAACGAGGAAAGCGCGGTGAAGACGTTGCGACAGAGCTTGGAAGAGAATTCCTATTTGGCGATGAAGCCTTAGACCCCGAATTAAGACTAAAGCCAGGCGTTGCCGCAAAGATTCTGATTGCGGACACGCTTGATTACACGCTTAGGCTCTATGGGTTCACCTATTCAATGCTTCGTCAGGGTGTAACGGTTGGTATTGGTCAGCCAAACGTTCATTATTACCAGGGCATTACGGTTGGTTCGCTGTTTCAGATCTACCAAAAATCTGGTCTTGGTTTGAAAGTTGGCGCAGATGGTGTGCGTATTGAAGGCGGTCTTATAGGGGCGCTTGCCCATCCTCGCCTGTCGGGAATTTTATCGGCCAGACTTTGGGGTGATGGGCCAAACATTAACAGCGTTTCTTCCGCAAGAGCTTTGGTTTGCAAAGACGGTCGCATTTTCACTACTGAAATGCTTCTTGATGCAATGAAGCTTTATAAGCTAAACACCTCTTTTGTAAAAAGCGGAAACGCATCACACATGCTTCGTGACTTGGAGAAAAACGAAGCTGCGTGGCACAAGATTGTGGCTGAAGCTCCAGGCCAAGCACAGCGGTTACTCGTCGAAACAGCTACTTCGATTGATAACTACTTTAGGTCGGGCGTCTTTGTTGATGAGCTTTACAACGGGAGGTCAATGGCAGAGGCAGCAAAAACAGCTACCGACGCCATGTATGACTATTCGAAGTTGACCGATTGGGAAAAGCAGGTTTTGCGAAGAGGATTCCTGTTCTACTCCTACACAAGGAACAACCTCAACCTCTTCTACGACACCTTAGTAACAAATCCACATAGGCTTATGGCCCAGATTCGGATGATGCGAGGGTTGAACCAGCAGAACACTGAAGGAAGCAGCATCCTCATGGAGGACGACTACACCTCTCAGAGGCTGAGCGTCCTGTTTAGGAATGCACACGCAAATAAAAGCATTTACCAAGGCGTAAGATTTTTGGCAGCGCCGGTTCCTCTTATGGATGCAATCAATCTACACAGAGAGATTGGTGCGTTTATTAGCGGCGGATTTAATCGCAATGCGTCAAAAGAAGAAAGAGAGAACGGTCTTCGTTTCCTGGCTCGTCTGAATCCGCTTCTTCAGCAGCCCTTGGTATACATGTTTGACGAGGAAATCTTCAGGACACGAGGGCTCGCTGGAGACGTGATTCCAACCAGCATTGTTGAATTGGATATATATATGACTGGCGGATTGTTCGTCCTAGACTTTCTTGACGCCACCCCTGTTCCAATCACTAATGAGTTGAAGAAAGAATATCCGTCGCAAACTGAGGTTTGGGTTGCTCAGAATCCAAGAAACTACTGGTTGTGGAAAAATGCGCTACAAATGCCAGTTCCAGTAATCGATATACCTGGAGAAACCTGGGTTAGTAAAATCCCAAAAATTGGACAAGCTTTGGACCAAACGGTGCCAAGCTTGATTATTCGCTCCATTCCGCAAATACCAAGCGCCATCAAAGAGAGACGCTTTGGCATTATTCCATCCGGTCGAAGTGCGGATTCATGGGTTCAGTTCGACAGGGCTGACGTAGGATATGTCGAAACTGTTCTTTATCTCGCCAACAAGATGCGTGAGTACAGAGAGCACCATGGGTACATAGAAGAAGACTTGTTTGGGCCAACAACACCAGACAAGAACCTTTACGACAAAATAGAGGACTCTTCGTATTGGACACGAGGTGTTGGTCCGCGCCCTGAGATCGGCTTGGAAGGAGAGCGGCTAGGCGTATTCTTTAGACCTAGACTGGTCAAGACGCCAGAAGCCAAAGAAGTAGAGTTGACAGAGCGATTATTATGGGAAGAGAAACAAAGGGCGAAGGAAATTAAACCTCCTCGCGAACGATAGCGTTCCCGTATTGCGTTTATCGTGTTAGCATTCATCAGATTTCCACCAAAACATTCTCGTAAGGAGAAAACAAATGTCCCTACTCCCACAACTTACGGGCGGACGACGCCTTCAACATGATGCTGTTAGCGATTACCAGTGGGTTTCGCGCAGTGCTGGCACCTACGTTGAGTTGTTTTCCGACTTTATCCAAGATGTTGGAGAAACCGCTGTTCTTCCTTGGGTGATTACCGAAGCGGGAAGCACATCTGCAACTGGTGACTTTATTGACGCACCAGACGGCGTTCTTCGGCTGCTTCATAGCACCGACAACGCTGCCGAAGCGATGCTTTTAAGCCTCGGTGGAACAAACGCCATCTCGCCAACCCAAGAGCCCATCTTTGAAGCTCGTGTACGAGTGAACCTCAGTACTGACTCTGTTTTTTCCACAGATAGCGTTTACGAGGTTTGGGTTGGTTTGGTCACGGCTGGATCTGCTGTTAGTACGAGCGCAGGCGCTGTGGATGGATTTGCCGACAATGTCGGGTTCCGCTTGGGCGGAGGCGCACAGGCCACCAACAGCATTTTCCTTGAAAGTGATGACGCCACTACTGACAATGACGATGTTGACAGCGGTATTGACTTTACTGCTGGTAGTTGGCACACACTCAAGATTGACATGACGGATTTGAGCAACATTCTTTTCTATGTTGATGGTGTTCTTGCAAACAATGGAAATACGTTTGATGCCGACCAGATGGCAGCAACGGATTATCTTGAGCCATTTATCCTTTTTGCTCGCACAAACGCTGGCGGAACTGAGCGTGCCCATTCGTTAGACATTGACTATGTTCGCGTGATTTCAAAGCGTACAGCGTAGTTCATCACCCTCTAAATAGGAGGCCGTGATGCAGGGCTTCATTTGCAACGAC
>TARA_R100001594_G_scaffold21841_1_pt1 | contig 32945 bp, 35 predicted proteins | sample TARA_R100001594 | Tara Oceans TARA_R100001594 (sample SAMEA2622752) | marine metagenome | biome: marine biome (ENVO:00000447); feature: marine epipelagic mixed layer (ENVO:xxxxxxxxx); material: "saline water (ENVO:00002010), including plankton (ENVO:xxxxxxxx)" | depth 150 m | reverse complement strand
AAGTGGGTATGTAATCTTTCAGGGTACGAATAAGAGAATTTACCTTGGTGAATAAACTGTGACCAGTATTCCTCATCATGCTTATAAGCGTTACCAGGATTACTAGCCGTAGTAAGTCTTTCATATAACTCCTCTTTTAAGTACTCTTTGTCCAGATTTCTAACACCAAACATCCAAATATCCTCACCCATAGTACTACGACTTATGGAATAAGAATAGTTAGTAAGTTCATGGGTTAAATAACCTGGATCCTCTTTTACTTTCTTATCTTGAACCGAAGAAGATTGGTAAACAACCGCTAACTCTTTTAGGTCTCTACCTATCTCGTTCTTCGCTTCCTCTATACTTAGGAAATATCTCATCTCCCTCCTTCCAGCCACAATTTGAACAGACTAATTGCTTACCTGCCAAATCGGCCGCTATTACATCGGTAGATGGTAACATCCACCAACATCTTTTACACATTAAAACCCTCTAACTTATCTAAGGTTAAATCCCTAACAAATAATTCAGGCTTTCTTTCATTATTATTGGATAAATCATACATAGTCCTTACTCTACGAAATGGCCCATAGATTTCTTCATCTATAGTTTTACCTTCTCTTTCATACCTTAGTACAGTATCGTGCCACTTCTTTATTCTTTCGGCGGTGGGTGTATTCAACTCCATCACTCTTTTGAATAAATCAGGATTAGCATATAACCAAGGTAAAGTCTTAAACGCATGTACCTGTGATACATCTAACTTCCAAATAAATTCTACTTTCTGTCCATCAAAGTGACCATCATATTCAATATACTTGGCTATAACACTAGCCAAAGCTATATCTAAACCAGATATATAACCCATGTAAGTAACACGGCTATGAAAAACAAGTGTGGGCGTAATATGACTATCGAATTGTCCTCTAAAACTAGCGGATAACAGACAGTTACCCCACTTGTGTTTCTTATCTGACCTTGCATTTCCTCTAAACTGCATTTCAGTTACAATTCCTTTATTACCAACCTCGTATGCAATTTTTCTGGATGCCAATATAAATCTACTTGTGAGTTCTGGATCCAAATATGAACGAATTAAATTCGTCCATCTAGCCTGCTTAAACCAAAGCTCTTTACCAATATCAAAATTATTGTTTACCACATCATCACACTTTAAGGTTAAATCATATAGATTGGTACCTATACCCATATCATGACCTACTTTACTCCTACTAATGTGGTCCATAGTAGCTTCCTTCATAAGATTAGAAGCTGTAGGTGTATGGATTATATTAGTAACCACTATCCTGTCTGAATTTGTTTACTTCAGCCTTTCTAAAATAGTACTCCGCAAAGCTTTCGTATGTAAAGCCAGAAGTTATTAATAACTCTAGGAAAAAGTGGAAAGTGTCTGCTAACTCTTCCTTGTAATGAACCTCATCGGTTGCTACTTCATCATCTTTCCATGGCTTATTCTTTAAGCAATTTGTGGCTTCAGATAATTCCTCAACTACCCTATAAGCACATTCCTTTAGTCGCATTTGTACCTTTCGGTCATTTAGCTCACCAAAGTCTTTTTTAAGTACTACATTACCACCATTATTGGCTTCAATTTCCTCATATTTATTCATAAGGATTTGTTGTCTACAAAACATAGCCTCTAATAAGTCATCGCCATAATCTTTCTTGATTTCATCAAGGTTTACTTCAAAATCGTTTACATTAACCATTTATAATTTCTTCTCCTTCGCTAAGATTGTCGGGCCAAGAAAATGGCACAACTATACTTGGCATACTTGAATATCTTTCGTGATTAGCACCAAGGTGATTTTCTATATAGGATTGTACAAACTCACTGGTACTACCCTTATACTGATAAGGTGCAACTCTAAACTGAGAATAACCTAATTCACCATTAAGAATAGTGGATAATAGTCTATACATTAATCCATAACTCATTACTAACATATCATTCCTCAATGAAGTATCATTACCGTCTGGGGTGAGTTCTACACCTTCTACAATATCACCATCCTGCATACAAAATAAGAATTGTATATCAGGATACTCTTTAATCTTAACCCATTGCTCAGCAAATAATTTATTCCTAATATTACCACCTCTATATATACTTCCATATATTGGTTCAGAAATCTCAGGTGTCCTATCTAATATGTATAGGATCCCTTCTTTTTCTTCTTCATGCCAATGGTCTAATAACCAATACTCCCATTCTTCTTTCCAATCTGTGGAAATTGAAGCTGGAGATTTGATTACCTTAACATAGTCCTCACCAAGCCAATCTTGGATTGAACTAGCTAATGTAGTTTTACCTGAATTATCAGGTCCTTCGAGTACTAACACTCTACCTCCTCTAATCTATTCTATTATATATCTATTTTATCATTATTTTTTCTGGACACAACTAACAAGTCCGGGTTGTCTTTTATTAACTTTTCCAGATCCTGTTTTTCTTTAAGAGTGTCCACTACAAGATAATCCACACTTTCTTCCATCACCATGTGATAAAAAGTAACTGGACTTTCTTGACCGGCTCTATCTATTCTACCCCTAGCTTGGAAATAGTTTATCCAGCTAAAGTCAGTTGAATAAAATACGGCATGACTACAAATCCTTTGTAAACCATCTAAAGCTTCAGCACTTGCTATCTGGATTATTACAGGTTTATCACCTTTCCAATTTTTAGCAATCTCGCCTCTACGCTTAGCCGATACGCCGCCCTTTATTACATAAGGAGTATTTAACTCTTTCTGTAACACCTCTAATTCAGCTTTGAACCTAGCAAATACTATTACAGGTTTACCTGCCTCTTGTAGGTTCTCAACTAAATCCTTTGTATAAGCCAGCTTATTCTCATTGAATAATACTGGATTACCATCTTCATCATTAACCGTATGGCCTGTCATCTGTTGCATACGGAGTAACTTAACTAAAACTATTGGGGCAAAAATCATGTGGCGTTTATGAACTACCATACCATCCTGACTAAATCTTACATAACTAGCCCAAGATGTAGGATCCCATTTAACAGGTATCTTTATATCAGTTACTTTAGGTAAATCTAAACAATCCTCTTTTCTAGCTGTGGATACATAAGGAGCGTATCTGGAGATTAAATCATCCACATTAGTATATCCTCTTAATTCATAACCAGACTTACCGCCAAATATACCATACTCACTTCTGAAAGCTGACCAACTCTTATTATCCCAGATTTTAGGATTAATACATTTAAGTTGGCTATATAAATCTAATAGGTTTTTACTTATCGGAGTACCAGTTAATAGTAATGTATATTTGGTTTGGTTACATAGCTTATGAGTTTGCCTACTTCTCTGTGCGGTGGCTGTCTTAACTTTATGGCTTTCATCCAGAACAATCATATCTGGATTCCATTTAGATATGGCGTCAAATATAGGATGTTTACCATCCCGTCTTATGATAGCCTCATAATTAAATACCGCAATATCTACATGGAAGAAGTGATTACCTTCTTGTGTGGTTTCTACCCATTCATTAAAAGCTACGGCTTTCTCTGCTGAAGTACCTTTTTCTGGTCTTACCCATACATCAGCTTCAACAGGACTATGAATATTAAATTCTTTGGGCCATACTGATAAGGCATTAAGTGGACATAATACTAATACCTTTTTAACACCCCCACTATTAACAAAGGCCGCTATACTATCTATAGCTATCTTGGTTTTACCCGTACCAGGATCCATAAATAAAGCGTGTCCATCTACAGACCTAAATATTTTCTTTAGGGCATTAGCTTGGTGTTCATAAGGAGGTGTCTTAAACTGGTACTTCACCGAACATCTTGTCCCAACATTTAGGATGAATACCTGTAAGAATTTGCTCTCTTATCTCTGGAGTATAATTACGGAATACATCTTGTATCATTGGTCTATCAGGAGCTATCCATTTTAACCACTCCTCAGACTTTACCTCAACACGACCCATTTCACCACAATTAATACATTTAGGTGTATCAACTATCATTTTTTCCTCTCTCTTAATCGTTTTTAAGGCGAAAGATTTTACTCTTACCTTCTTGTTCCATAGTTACTGAGCCATTAGCTAGTAGCTTGGTCATAAGCTGGCGTAATTTCTTTTCACCCATTTCAGAGGCTACTTTTAGTTCTGTCATGGACATCGGCTTAGTAGCTAGGAGCGAAAAGACTTTGGCTTCTGTTCCAACTACTCCTTCCGCATCCCAACCATACTCAATCTCACCTATATCACCCATTTTGAGCTTAAAGGCTTGTGGTGGAGGAGCTAGCCTCTCTCTAAACTCTCTCTCCACTACTACTGTTGATGAGCCATCTTCATTTGGATTAGCTTCCAAATATAATGCACTCTCTAACCAACCGTAGATTGTAGTAGAACCTAGTAGTTTAATACCACCAGATTTTCTACCTTTTTTATCACTAGAGCCTTTACCCCAGTGATGAACTACCATGATAGCCACATCGTATTTATTTCTCAACCCGAGTAACCAACTTAATATTGGTCTAATCTCATGTGAGGAGTTTTCATCTACAGCACCCATCATCAAGTAGAGAGGGTCAAAGACTACTAGCCTAATCCCCTCTCTAGCTATGATGGTTTCAATCGCTGTGCGACAATCCGACATGGTCATATCGAAACCGAAATCATTATAGAAAAACATAGGTACATTTGCTGGAAAAGTAACTGATAATGTTCCATCATTTATATGGGTTGCACCTTTTAATAAACCCTTATCATTAGCCATTTTAACTATGCGGTCTTTGAGAAGGGCAGGAGAATTTTCTACCTGAACTATTAAAGTAGGTCCAACTCCCTTCTCATTGACCTCAAATTTATTCATAAATGGTCTTCCTGTAGCTATTGATAAAGCCATATCTGTGGTAACTAATGATTTGTAGGACTTGGGTAGTCCCGCTACAATACCATGACTACCCATAGTCCACCAGTCCTCAATCAACCACTGGGGTTCATCTATAACTGAACCGAGTAAATCACCATAGGTTACTAATTGTGGTTTACTCTTTCTGTACACGGTCTCTTCCTCAGAGACCTTAAGGGGATCTTCATTTTTACTTGCCGATTTCAAAACTTCCTGCCATAAAATAACATCACCATTTTTTCTATCTAAAAACTTATTCCACACAGTATAGTACACCGTGATATATACATCCTCTTTGGCCATACCTGTTTCAAATAGTAGGTTTTCAAGTTCCCATAACCTCTGACTTCTATCACCCCATGCCTCTTTTGCCATGAGTAATCTTCTACCCCTAGGATCCAATAGTGCATAAGCCTTTTTAATAACTGATTCCTTATCATAAGTATCAGCAGGAGGTGGTGAGTTATCTTCATGGTGTATTGTCTTACCTTCATCATCAAGATAACCTACATATTGCCATATTGTAGATACCATGTGAATTGGACCATCATCCCATAATAATTTTACTTCAGGTATGTCCTCATATTTATAATTCTTTGTGCCTGGTATTCTTAATACTTTGGTTACTGACCATCCGCCTTTATCTGCACCTATTTTATATGTTAATAATTGATTGGTTCGTTCTAAGGTTTCAACAGACATAGAGGCTTCTAATTGCCATAATGCTTGGTATCTACCAGGGCTACTCTGCCAAGCAATAGTAGGCTGTAAGTCAATTTCATAAGGATTGACTTCGTCCAAATCAGCCCACAACCAATTGCTTGGCAAAGCATTTTCCCTTCTCCTTGCGCCGCTAAAAGTTAATACCGAGAAGTATATGTCAGAGCCTTCAGGTATATTGGCTTGTATATCCCAGGATTTTTCATACCATGTACCATTTAACATGTATGGCATATATGTTGTGCCCTCATTATCGGGCCACACTCTATCAAGAAATTCTTGGTTCATAATTCTCCTCTTTGTAGCAGATAGCCTAGAGTAGTGGAGCTACACTAGGCTATTACTGCGCCATCTGAATACTCAGATAAATTAATTCTACTATTGAGGTTGCTTAATAGCAACTTCCTACTCCTCCTCTTCTAACCATGTTTTATGGATCACCGTACCGTCGGCTAAATATATGTGGTCGGCTCCGTAATTAAGTGAACTCACCGAAGTCCCCATCAAAATCATAGGGTTCTATTAAGGAAGTGTCATCAGGTTCAAAATTGTGCATGATCCAATCCATCATCATACCGTCAGCACGAATTACCGTAAATCTCTCATGGGTAATTTGGTCTATCACAAAAATTTCGAAGGTGCTATCTGCCCTTAAAGTAATCTCCACTCCATACTTCCAATTATTTAGGAAGGCGGATACTTTATCTGTGCCTGTTCTTGTAACGACCTTCTTGGATCTATCACCACTTAGTTCACCTCTTAAACCTGACATAGGGATAGTATAGCTCACCGCACAGTATATCCCGACCTACCTAATCTACCAAACAAAAAAGCCGACTTGCAATAAGCCGGCCTTTCTGCTATGAAGGTTAGGACATATAGTTAGTCCCATTACCTGAGAATCCAACAAAGAAACCTTCCATGTAGATTTCCTCATTGTCATCCATCCATTGACCTACTTCATCAGGTACCAATTCTTTGATACCTTTTCGGTCAACCATGTTTACTAAACCTGATGACCTAACCACTTCTAAAGCGGCTAGGATATCATCAGGAATGAGAAGTTTACCTTCCTCATTTTTAGATGGTGTATCACTCAACGGTCAACACCCCCTTTCTGTTTACCTTAATAGAACCATAAAAGTTCCTTCTGGAATATGGATCAGGTCCAACAAATAAGATAGGACCATGTTCTTGAACCCTGTCAGTGGATACCTGACCTTCATATTCATTACCAAAAGGACTGGTTGGTTCAACCAATACATCAAAAGGGTTGTTAGCTAGGTATACCTTCACCTCTTTTTTGGATTTAGGTCTCCTAGCTACACCCTCATCGACAAGCCAAATGCCTTGCATAGGCTCTCCTTCCTGGGCTTCTTCATAAGCCCGTTTGGTATAACTCACTTAGAGGATGGGTGTCTGTTGCGGCTCATGTTAATTCTGGCTGAAACTACCAACATATTACATCCATCGCAACACCGTCCATCGTTTATCGGTTCAGCATTATTGCCAAACTCGGTAAAGTTACCATAACAGATGGAACACACCTTAGGGTTATCCCTATTAGGGTGTAACGCATCCATTAATTCATCGGCGGTTGTCATTATTCCTCCTCTTCTTTTATTCCTGCTTCACGCAGGCGAACAGCCTCTTCCTCATCTATTCCAGCTATATTAGCCAGCCTTTCATAGATTGTGGCAGTAACTGCCCTTGCCCAAGTACCTCTACCACTTATCCAGCTATGCTGTGCGGTGTCGGCTTTTATTAAGCTCGCCATCCACATCAGTATATCCTTGTTATCTATGGCATCCATGTACTCAACGGCTTCACCATCAACATATATGGTGGACTTGTAGTCTCCACCACTGTAATGGCGTTGTTCTAGGTCTTTTATATCGGATTCTTGGAGACCTATAACTGATCCCCAACGGACATAATCCTTTATACTATAAAGGTCATGTCCAGATCCAAAGATTAAGGCGTTCTTTGGCCCTTGACCTATAAGAGCCAAAGCTTTCGCCTTATCTATCTCCACTATGCCTTCACTTTGGAATTATATGAGGCGAGTACTTCTCCCTCATGTATATCCATAAGTAGGTATAGTGCTTCGTCCTGGGACTGTTCATCGGTTACGAATACCTGCCATTCAGACACAGCATTCCTTTCCCCGTAGAAGTCCATGTGAACTTTGGCGTTGGCTTCACCATCATACCAATTCGAAAATCGGATAATGGCATACCTTCTCTTTGTTGCCATGTTCTCTCTCCTTAATCAGGTGATAACAGGTGCTTATCCAGGGCATTAGTAAAATACCTTCAACACCGGCGTCTTTTTGCCGTCTGTTGCAAGGCGATACTCGGCGACTAACGCCTTTAATGCTCGGACATCACCCCTCATCACTCGTCCATACAGGCTCTTTTGGCGATTTCTGAGTAGGTCAAGAGCTGGTCTCAACCTATTCTCCATCGCCTCTACCGGTATCACGACAATGCCTGTTTCCTTGTCGTGATAGGAAGGATCAAACGCCTCCGAAGCTATAAACTCGGTGACATACGGTCCCCCATGGTACTGCTCGAAAAAGGATACCTCTCGGTCATCCGTCTCCAAGCGAATTTCCATACTCATCGGAATTTCACCAAACTCAACACGGTAGGGGAGATTATATCCCTATAGGGATATATAATCTCAACCCTGCCGAGTTTCGTAGATTTGGTGGGCCTTAATGCTTGACAAGGGTAACCGCTTGTGTTAGGGTTATCCCTATGACAAAATTTTTCCGATACCATTTCATTCTCCTCCTGAATTACTTCGCCCTGTACACCACTCCGATGTACAGAAGGCTGCAATCCTTAAACTTTCTCGGCAACGGTAACCTGAAAGTGGCTAACGTTGACCGTCCTGTTTCTAAGCTCGGTTGGGTTGTTGTCGGAATCCGTAATCGCTACCTTAAAGGTTTTCGGGTTAACCTTAACAATCCTCCCATAGCATTTACCGTAATCGCTGATGGATACAACAACAGGATCCCCAGGCTTAAATCGCTTTCGGTATTCCTTGGAAAGTTCTCCAACCTTAAGATAAAGCCTATTGTTGAGGTCTACAAGCTTTTGCAGGTCCTTAGGTACCGCGCCAGCAATTATATCCACTACATAGGTAAATTCATCATCACTAATGGCCATATTTCTTCACCTCCCTCCTATCTCGTAACTGATACGGCTTAATTTAAGGTCGCAGTCCTCACATACAGGTTTATACGCTCCCCATAATAGTGGTTCAGGCGACATTTTATTACCGCACCTTCTACAAATACTTGGCAAGTTCCTCTTCCAGCTCATTTAGCCTCTCTCCTAGTTCTTTAATCTCCTTAATTAGGTCTACAATATCTTTAGGTAAGCTTGGCGGTGGTTCTTTATAAAATGGCATACCTATCCTGAACTTTCATATAAATTCCTTCGGTTGTACTCCCGTTGGACTGCCCGAATGGCAGCAAAGCCTGTCTTATCTGTCTGGGCTTGGCGTTGTCTGTGGCTATCTTTAGCCGCTCGCCTTGAATATTTCCTTCTAGGTGATTTATAGGGTTTAATCCTATAGGTATCACATAGTAGGCAATTACAATAGGCCATTTCTACCTCTTTCTGTATCTCTCTACCTTTATTATAGCAGATACGGTCAACCCTCGCTCCCTCAAATTAATTAGGGCTCACCGTATCCTCGTTGTCAACCTACCTTGGAAGTCATTTGGAAAAAGAGAGATTGGCTGGGATCAAACAGGGTTAGTGTCTTGCGGAACCCAGCCTTCTCTCTTTAGGTTTTACGCCTTTACTTCTTTTTTAGGCTTGGTGTAATGCTCACGAGCGGCCTTCTCTTGGTCTGCTGTCAAGATCCATCGGGATCCCTTACTGTCAGCAGGCCTTTTGAAGTTCACTCGCAACCATGCCCTCAAAGACTTAGGAGAAATATCTAATTCCTCGGCTAAATCAGTAGGCGTATAACCTGTAAGCTGTACCTTTGCGGGTGCAGATGTAGGTTTAGTGGCTGTGGCTTTATTCACGGTCTCACCTCACTTTCTTTAATTTATAAGGTAATTATATCATATTAGGCCCCACTCTGCAACCTCAATTTCACCTTATTTATCCAGGTATTTCACAAATGCACAAGCGGATCCATGTATGAATTGTGTACGGTATTCATTGGCTCCTTGCTTGTTGGTGTGCTTAGCCAGAAATCTTGGGGCCCTCATCCTTATTCTCCCGGTATTGAACGGGTCCTCAAGGGTCCGCCCCCTTTATATACCTCACCGCACTGGAGGCCTAATCCTCATCCAAGGTTTGCACAAAGGTGAGGTTCCTCGCCGCAATAATGGAAGGCCGAGGCCCCGTAAATCTCCACAAAAAAGAGAGCAAGTGTGCTTTCACACACTCGCCCTCTAATTTATTACTTAGTTATTAGTTTATTAGTTTCTAGATAGTCAATCGTATATATAAACGCATGTATATACGAATTGTTATAATCACTATCATCATCACCTGACAAACCCAACACATCTCTATAAATGTTAGTGTCTGACAAACTACCATCAAAGCTTTCTTGTACTAGTTGAGTAATGAATACCCAATCACTCATAAAGTTATAGTGATAGTATAGATAATCATTCTCAATATATAAGTACTTATCTTTGAGATAGTTAGTAATGAACTCACTAGTACCCAGTTGATATTCTGAGTTACTAGCACCCAATAATAATTCATCATCGAACTCATCGCTAGTCATCATACCGATTTCATCACAGTATAATTTTGCTAAACGATTGAACTCAGATAAATGAATTTTTACTAATTCATTAATCATAATTATTCTTTCTGATTGTAGAGTGTACATCTATCAGCATTACGATGATAGACATACACTCGCTTGTTACTCGCTATCAATTCAATGATTTCTGTTCACATGTATGCGACTTACTACACGGTGTCTTACACAAGCACGAAGATTAATTACTTCTTAGTGAAGTGATTAGTTACTTCAACGACAATCTTGTCATCGCTTAGTACTTCGTCCCAGCTTGTGCTTTTCAGCTTAGCTGTACGAGTGTACTTAGCACGCAAGTGTGCGCGAAGTGTCTTCGGGCTAATTTCTAGCTTCTCAGCTAGTAAACGAGCTTTTGACATACTCATCTTTCTAGTGATTACTTCTGTTTCATCACGTTATTGATTAGCACGAGAGTAGTTATACACTACAGAAAATAAAGATTAAATCTCACTTTCTTTTTTCTCATACTTAAGTATATCATATTGCAAATAATTCAAATATAAATTATCACTAAAATAATTTGAGTTTATTGAACATATCAAACAGCTAGAAAATAATTTCAATTATTTAATTAAAAATAGTGCTTAGACTTTCATTTTGACTAAGCAATTAAATAACTTCTAACACACACACACTGGGGTAGCCTCGGGGAATATCCTGGATTTGGATTGACTTATAACGAGGAGCCTACTATGCTATTGCTAGTATAGTAGGACTTATCCTCTGTAGCTCCTTTTGAAAGAAAGTGAGCTTACAAGATAGAGCTACTATACAAATTATAGCAGATATGGGACAAAAAGCAACACATATACCTCAACATACAAAAGGGACCCACATAGATAGTGAGCCCGAAGTTAAAGCCTATTTCTATGAAAAAGTGAGAAAAGGCATGAATCCTTACCAAGCTGGGGAGTTAATGGGTATGAGAAGAAGCCTGGTTAGACGCCTGCTTAACGACATGTCAAATCAATCTAAAGAGCAGAGCCCAACAGAGATAGCAGAGAAGTTACAATCAGGTGAGATACCTAGTCAGGATGAGAATGATTTTCCAGATCCTAAAGTTTATGAGGAGTTGAATGAGGCGGCTAAAAGAGCCCATGATGATTTTGCTTACTTTAGACAGCGATACTTTAATAGACGCCACATAGCCTGGCAAGTAGAGATGTGTGATGTATTAATGGATTGGATAAAAACAGGACAGAAATCTAAAGAGGAAGGTCTACCTGAAGTAATCAAAGGCATTATTAATACGCCACCTGGAGGTGGTAAAACTACAACAATTACCCACGACTTTGTGGTATGGCTAATATGTAGAAATCGTAATGTTCGTATTGGTCTTGGTTCAAGAACTACTGGTCAGAGTGAGAAGTATGTAAGGAGAGCAAGAACCACATTAGAAAAGAATGTTTTATTAAATTTAGAGTTTGGTAGGTTTAAGCCAATAGAACCTGAACTATGGAGAAAGGATGCCTTTTTAGTAGACGGGGTTCAGGGTCATTCAGCTTCACTCCACTATAAACTATCTATGGCTGGATTTGACCCTGAGAGCCCCGAAGTCGTAAAAAGACTAGAGGATCCACAAGATGATATTCACGATATATTAAAACAGTTAGAGAGTGTATTCGTAACAGGTGAGAAAGAGCCTACTTGTTCAGCACTATCTCAGGATATGGGTTTCCTAGGTGGTCGTTTTGAGATTAACTTATGGGATGACTTGTGCGATAGGTCTAATTCAAGAAGTGCAGAACAACGAGAAAGTTTAACAGAGTGGTGGCATGCAGAAGCAGAATCCCGTTGTGAGCCAGGTGGAATTGTAGCATTAATTGGTACAAGATTTGGTAAGTATGATTTATACCGTCATTGTAAAGAATTGGTGTATTCTACTGATGATGACCTAGATGAAATGATTATGCAAAATGTTTCTGCTAATATGACCCCTGCCCAAATTAAGGCCGCTAGAGAAGAAGCCGAAGAATTAATGAAATTAAAATATGGAGATGATTATGAGGCCTCAGATAGAAAACAAACACCTATTTATAAATATGCAAGATTTCCTGCACATGATGATGACAAATGTAAAAAGCCTAACTCATTAAAAAATACTGACCATGTAAATTGTGTATTGGATCCTCAGAGATTTACTTTTAGACATATACAGAAAGTTCAAGCCTCGGATCCTCGTAAGTTTGCCTTGACATATCAACAGTTAGATGATGAAACTGTATCCTCACTTGTTCAAGAGGTATGGCTAACAGGGGGTATGGATAAAGAGGGCTTATTACTTCCTGGATGTTTTGATTACAATAGAGAGCTTTTAGAAGTACCAGATTTAGAAAGAGGAAACTGTTATTCAATAGTTACTGTTGACCCCTCAGCTAATAACTGGTGGTCTATCCAGTGGTGGATTTATGACGCCGTAGAGGATAGAGATTATTTAGTTGACCTTTTAAGAATAAGATTACAAGCTGGTAACTTCTTAGAGTGGAATAAGAATACAAACTCTTTCAGTGGTATTATGGAGGAGTGGCAGAGAAGAAGTACTGAATTAGGTTGGCCAATATCTTTGTGGATTGTTGAACAGAACGGTGCCCAAAGATATTTGTTACAATATAGATTTGTAAAGGATTGGATGCAAAAACATAAGACTTTAATTAAAGGACATGAAACTTCAAGAAATAAAACGGATCCAGATTTTGGAGTAGAGACCCTAAGCCCTAGATATAAACAAGGTTTAGTGAATTTACCTTATTCAGAACAATCATTAAAGACCAGAGTTGTAGTCAATGAATTTAAGACCGAATTGATGGAATATCCAGATGGTTTAACTAATGATATGGTTATGGGACATTGGTTCTTGCATTTTAACAGATATTCGCTACCATCTTCATTAAAGGTCGGTGAAAATATACTAAGTGAAAAACAACACCCCTATGGAGATACAATGCCCGAAGAAATGCGGGGAGATATAAGGCGTGGCTAATAGACACTCCACAGTTTCAGTTGGTACTTCTGCTACTGTATTAACAGGTACAGAGTTTCCAAATTTTATAATTCAAAATAAATCCGGTGCTACAGTTTATATAGGGGGTTCCAATGTTTCTACTTCTGGCGTAACCGCTGGATTTCAGTTAGTAGATGGGGCAACTTTTGAACCCGGAGTAGAAGCTTCAAAATCCCTTACAGGGTCGACAAGTGACCGATTATATGGTATAGTTGCTAGTAGCACGGCAAATGTAACTGTATTGGTTAAAGGCAAGGTATTAAGTTGAGATTAAGTGTAGATGAAATTTTACAACAAAAACAACATGGTGAAACTTATTGGGGTCCTGCTCAAAAGAGATATGACAATCTAATAGATGTTTACCATGGCAATTATCAAAATGTTTATCCGGATGCTTTTAGGAGAGGTGAACAACCTGTAATTGCAAACTGGATAAAAGTTGCTTGGGATAGATATGCTAGAATGGTTGGTAAAGTACCAACTCATAATGTCACCCCAACTAACTTATCAAGAAAACAACAAAAGAATTCCGATGAAATAGAACGAGTTTTAGCTCACTATGACCAGGTTTCAAATATTAATGAAGTAATGTTTAAGAACGCATGGTTCTTAATAGGGCTGGGTGCTTCATGTATGGGTGTAATACCCGACCCAGTTTCTAAAGGACCAAGATTTGTAGTTAAAGACCCAAGAACAGTATTACCATTCCCTGGAGCAGGTTCTGGTTCTTATACTTCTACTGCTTATTCCACAATAGCTACTCCAGTAGTTCAAGCACAAAGTATGGAATCTATGATTATTAATGAGTCCGTAAATCTAAGTTTAGTTCATGGGATGTTTCCAGATGAAAAAGAAAAAATTATAAAAATAGGTGGAGAAGGGGATCCATTATCATCACCTAAGAAACTAATAACTTATATGGACAAAGAACATTGGATAGTGGTTTTTGAAGATGAGATACTTAAAGAAGTAGAACATAATTTAGGATTTGTGCCATTTAGGTACACAACAAATGCAGTTCCAGACCAATTAGGGGGTACAGGACTATTTGAACAGAATATAGGACTTGTACTTTCTTTTATGAAAGTCTTAAACCAGAAACTTACTTATAATGAAAATCTAGTATGGCCATGGTTAGTAATGAGAGGTTTAGCTAATGTAGACCAAACAAATAGAGTAATAGAGATTATGGATAGAGATGGATCCGCTGATTTCTTATCACCCCCTGCTGAATTACAAGCTGAGAGAGATTTAGAGATGTTAGACCAACTCATTAGAATAATGAACCATGATACTGAACCTATGAGAGGTGAAAGCCCTTCATCAGTAGCAACAGGTAGAGGACTACAAGAATTAAATAGAGATGTTTCCTCTACTGTTCAAGAATACTGGCAAAAGATTAAGCCTGATATTGAATATCTAAAATCAAGTGCTTTAATCTTAGATGAAAAATTATATGGTGGATTAACTAAACCAATGACAGGTAGAATTAAAGGTGAATCCTTTGAAAGTACCTATACACCATCAAAAGTTATAAGAGGTCAACATAGTGTATCTGTAGATTTTGGAGTAGGAGTTGGGGGCTCAGAAGGCTTTGTAGAATTAATGCAACTTTCTGCCCAGGGTTTAATCGATGAGCAAACTGTTATGGAACAAATGCCATGGATTAAATCTGTGTCAGATACTAGAAGAAAAATTATGATGGACAGATTAGAAACAATAATTTTTGAGATGACCGGTGGAGGTCAACCAACACCGATTACTAATCATTTAATTCAATGGCGTAAAGCCATAGAAGGTGGAACAGACCCTTGGGAGTGGTTAACAGATAACCCAATTCCCGAACCTGAACCACAAGTACCCGAAGGAGGACCTGGAATGGGTGGGATCCCCGCACCAGTAGGTGAAGAAGGTGGACCTATACCAGCTCCAAGTCCCCAAAGTATATTACAACAACTAGGAGGATAAATGCCAAAAGGAATGGGATATACACCTAAAAATGGAGGCCAAAAAGGCGTACCATCAGGAGCAGGCACAATTAGAATTATGCCTGATAATGAAGGAACACCAGCTCATCATGTGGGCGGCAAACCAGGTGTAAAGAACAACAAACATGGTAAAAATGTCAGCATAGGTAAGAAGTAATGGTTACTGAAAACCGAGGTGGTGCAAGAGTACCCGATGGTGTTGCAAGACCCCAAGGGATTTTTGGTACTGGCGCTAATCAGAGAACTGATATGTCAGAGTTACCTGGTACACCAGGAACCCCATTACCCCCATCATTAAACGAACCAGATATACAAAGTCAGAAAAGAGCTTTACAAGGTTTATCGGGATTAAATAAATTTAAGCCTGCTGATGGATCCGAACCTTTATTCTCACCTAGTCAAGATACACAACCTATTCAAGCTGGGTTAAGTCAAGGCCCGGGACCAGGTAGAGGAAGCTTAGTTAAGGGCCCGGTAGAAAGTAATAATGATGTGGCTTATCAAGAAAGCCTTAGATATTATGCTTTAATGCAGAGATTATCTCAAACAGGTAATGTAAGTCAGCAAACAAAAGCTATGTTAAGGAAGATGAAAAGTATGGCTCCATTGCACCCTTATGAGATGTAATGGCGTTCAGAGATAGATTTAATAAATTCATAGGTGGGGTTCAAGATATATTTTCAGCCCCTATAGGTTTCCTTGCTGATACATGGGCTCATTCCCGAGATGGTGATGGTCTATCTGGTCAAGAATTAAAAGACGCCATGGAGAAAAATGCCATAAAAGGTATGTCGGGATTTGGTGATGTATACCAATCTAGTGGTCTTAAAGGTTTATTATCACACACACCATGGGTAACAGAAAATGCCAAAATGATTTTTGATGAAACTGAACTCTTGTGGAATCATCAATTACAAAAAGAGAGAGATGAGAACCCAGCTCTTTTTGACGCCACTAATAAATATTTAGGTACAGATATTGAGCCAGGAGAACATTCTATGGCTAAAGATATTGGTTATTTAGGAGGGGGTTTAACTGGAACTGTTAAAAACCTTAGTGAAGGTCAGAGTCCCTTTGCTGATGATGTCTGGGATAGAAGAAAGACCCATCAACAAATGGAAAATACCTCACCAGGTCAATTAATCTATGAAAGAGCCATAGGTCTAAGTGATTTACCTTTTGAACAACAACAAGAAATAAAAAACTCATGGGAGTATGTTGCAGTAACAGGTGCTTTAGATGGTTTAAGTAGATGGAAATTTGATCCCTTAGTTGTGGGAGGTAAAGCGACCAAAAAAGGAAGTGAAAGATATGGCCATTTTTTGGGTGTAGAGAGGGTTTATAAAAATGCAAGAAAAAAAGTTGAAAGAGCATTAGGTCGTGAATTAGAAGGTTTAGATGAAATAAAATCTGAAGCTAGAGCTTATGACGCCGAATTAGGTCCAGCCTTAAAAGAGGGTGAAAATATGTATGTCATAATGGATATTGATGAGGCTAGACATGCTGGATTATGGGATGACGCCACAGAATTAAACCTTAGGGATGCAGATGGTAAAATAGGTGACCATACACCTCTTTATGCAAGAAGTCAAGCTTTAGTCGAGGAGGCTTCAAAAAATTTACCCCCAGAAGCACCAATATTAAAATTTGGTGAAGGTGGAGAGATATACCACTATATTGATGTATCTACAGATGTTGAGAGGGCTACAGCCCAAAGTAGAGAGTTATATGATTTCTTTTTTGAACAAGTTGGGGGAAAAGGGACAGCTAAATTAAGGCAACTGTTAAATCCAGAAAGTAATAAATTACCTAATGTGAATGACCTTAAAACTGCTTATAGATTAATTGATGAAAATTGGGTTAAATGGGTGGAATCTGAAGGGAACCTTGGTGCTTATGGTCAGGCTAAATTTTTGGACAACGCCTTTACAGAGGTCCTAAAACGACAAGCTAAAGAACAAGGAATTTCCCCAGGTAGGCTTGGTGGATTTGAAAAAGGTGGTCAGTATGAGAAATTTTATAACTTTACTAACCAAAGAGCCAAAGAAATTATTACAGAACTATTTTTGAGAAAGATAGATGAAGGTTATCCAGGTGTAAGTACTTTTACTTCAAGAACGGCTGCTAGAACAGGATCCAGAGTTGCAGAAGGTGAAAAAGGTAAAATAGTATTTAGAAACAAAGAGGATGCTTTAGCGGCTGCAAAGGTGGATGCTAATTATAGAAAAGCTAATCAGAATGTAGAGGCTTCACTAGGTAAACATAATTTAGAAAACCCCACAGTTGTGGTTGAGATTAACCCCGAGGGTCTACCTGTTATTATACCTAGATGGGATGCTGATGGTGGATGGGTATTAACTGATGTAAATAAAATAGATAAAGGTATGATTGTAAATAAACAAGTAAACTCCTTAGCTGATTTAGAGAGAAGCCCTGTACCAAAAAAGTACTCAAAAAACGAACTCACTACACAGATTAATAACTTAGGGAAATCTATTATGAAAGAATTAAAAGGTAAATTATCTAGTAATGACCTTTCCGCCGTAAATGCCTATAAATATTCAGATGGTACACCTTATATATTTATATCATTAGAGTTACTTCCAGAGTTTCAAAAACTAGGTTTAGGTAGTAAATATTTAGATAGGATTATAGATTTTGCAGATTCCAAAGGTTTAGAAATAGCAGGTGATTTATCTAACTTTGATATATGGCCTTGGTTAGAAAGAAAAGGATTCAAAATAAATACTAAAGAGGGAGACATTTGGACAATCTCCAGAAAGGCAAGAAAACCCGCTTCTGCAGGCGATATGCCACTATCATTCTGGTCAGATAAAGGTATGAGAAGCCCAGGGGTATTTGAAAATTTAGATGAAGCAAGAAAAGCCAATGAAGGTATTGTTAAAGCTTATGAGAATGGTGGGCCCCAGTTTTCTGAAAATATGATAACTGATACCATTATGAAAGGAGAATTTGGAAGCCTTCAAGAGGTTTTATATAATCACCCAAGGATATTAAATGCAGTAGAGATTATGGAAGGTAGAAAATCAGGAGGTTTTGGTGGAAAAGGGAAAATGGGGGCCTCTGAAATACATAAATATTTCTTTAAGAACACCCCTGATGGGGATTTAATATCCTCTATATTATATCATGCTAAAGGTACAGAGGCTAAAATGGAAGTTCTTTTAGCGTTTATGGGGATCAGATTACCTAAAAATATTGCGGGTGTACCTGGTGCTATGATGGAGCAATTACATTCTAGGGCTATACAAGTACAAAGAATGAATGATAGAGTTTCTAAGCTTAAAAATACCCAGCAACAACTATCTAGTAATACTGCGGATTCACATGTGAGATTTCGTAATGCAATGGAGGGTGAGCTTCAAGTAGGTAGACATGTAAAAGACTATAGAAAAATGGAAGAAAAATCAATATTAGGTGAAAGATTAAAACCTAGTGAAATGAAAACCATAGATGAAATAGATGACTACCTTGATAATCTATTCCCTGATAGAAATAAAAAACTTGAAGTGGATGAACATTTGATTATGAACGCAGATGAAGCCGAAAAAATCCTATTAGATTTAGAATATCAAGAAGCCATGCTTAAAAAGGCTGAAACATTATCGGATAAAAATTTAAGTCAATCTATTGCTATATCTACAGCGGATGAAATGAAGGGTATATTGGAACATGTACCTCATGCCTCTCTAGGTAAAAAAATTCAATACGCTATAAGAACAAGTAATTTTTATCAAACTGCCGGTGGCCCAATAAAATGGACCCGAAGTGTAGTTGAAATGCAACCTAGAAGTTGGTTAAATTTATCCGCTAGTGATGGTCATGTCCAAATAGAAAGATTAGTAAAGGAAGCTAATGCTAGATTTAGAAAACAATCTCGGGCCAAAAATGGAAAGGATCTTTTTAGCCCAGAAGAGATTACTGCATTTATGGATGATTTCCTAACCAAAAGAAGGGATGTGGATAGATTTCAACTTATTCTCAGGGTTAATTCAAGAATAATAGAGGAGATAGGTAAATTAAATGACCTACCTGAAGCTGAAGTAAGAGCCATGATAAATGAGATGGGTTCAGGTATAAATAGAACTCGTAACTTTTTAGAGAGTAGAAGGTATGGCCCTCAATCTAGTAAAGAAGTAAGGAAAGCCTTAGAAAAACAAGGTGATGATATAATAAAATCAGTTGATAGTGAAGTAGGACACTATGGTGATACTATCCAATATTATGATTCCACTACTGGGACATATAGTTATCAAGCCTTACCTTTATTAGGTACACAATTAGCTAACTGGGTACCATTACCTGATTTAAGAGTATTACAAAGGGAAATAGTAAAAAGAAATGACCTTTATAATTTAATAGGTTTTACTAAAGCCTCAGAAGCTTTAGAAGCCGTAGGGGATAGTGTTTATTCAGTATGGAAACCCTCTGTATTATTAAGAGGAGGTTGGCCAATCAGATTTGTGGCTGATGAACAATTTAGAATTTTAGCTAGAGGTATATCTTTATTAGACCATATTATGGCTATATCAAAAACAGAGAAAAGTGGAAAAATACTTTTTGACACACAAGTTATGAAAGCTTGGAAAGAAGGTAAGAAGGGGGGTAAAATGCAGGCAACAGGAGCGGCGCTAGGATTTATGTTAAGCTCACCTGTAAGATTAGGTACTGGGGCTCTATTATTAACTTCAAAAGTGGCTTCTAAAATCATAGAGTTAGTTCCAGGTAAAAGACAGAAATCTCATTTTATGGATGAGCTTGGTGGTGAGCTTGAACCTTTAGTTTCAGCTAGAGCGGGTTTTGCCACACCTACCGATAATATTTTAGAGCAGTATGGTAGTTTCTTTACAAAACAAGAGTTAGGTGCTTTTAATAAATATGAAAAAACTATGAAAACAGGTGAATATAGAGCCATAGCAAAGGGTGATGAGGGTTACGCCAGTGGTTGGTTAAGAGCATTAAATAATCAGATTATGAGGGATCCATTAGGTAGGAGGTCTGTAAAAGCGGCCTTAGTGGCTGTAGATGAAGTTATGAAGCTATATAAGAACCCCACTACAGACCAAACATTATTAATAATGCAAAAAGAAATTCATAAAGAATTTAGAACATTTTTTAAGACCGAAAAAGGTATTGAGTATCTTAATCAAATGCCTTGGAGGGGCCCTAAATATAAAGGTGATGATTGGTTAGAAATATGGGCGGATGATATTTTAGATATGACAGCCCAATATACTATGCTTTCTACCGGGGGACCAACAAAAATTACCAGGTCCTTACTGAATGAACTTAATCGAGGGAAATTATCCAGCTCGACTTTAAGTAAAATTCCAGAACAGTATAGACCATCAGTAATTCATGGTGAACAGATAGCTCAGATACTTGGTACTCATGGTCCTCTTAGTAGTTTCTTTAGAGGTTTTTTAGTTGAGGGTTTTGAGGGTTTTGGTAGATTACCTTCTGATGTATTAAGTAGGAATCCTATGTTGAGAAGTTTATTTTCTAATGAAGTTGGTAGAAGGTCTAGACTAGCCGCGAAACAAGGTCAGAAAGAATTTACTGTGGCTGATATAAATAGAGTTACCAGACAAGCTAAAAAAGGTGCTATAGAGGAAGCCCAACGATATATGTATAATATTGCTGAAACACCAAGAGCAGCCTCTACTTTTGTTAGATTTTTAGTCCCTTTCTTAGGTGCTAATGTTGAGATATTTAAGGTATGGTCAGGATTAGTAAGAAGGGATCCTTCAATAATAGGTAGAGCTAATCTAATATGGAAGTCCCCTGAAAGAGCAATTAATACCCCTGATGGGTTCTTTCAAGGGGATGGTGGGGGCTATACAATTATAACAGAGGATGAGAGAGGAAATAAATATTTGACCTTTACAATATCAGAGGCTTATAAAGAAGATAAAGATTTATATGGTTGGAAGAAGTATTTAGCAGATTCCACATTTAAGTTTGGTAAAAATTCTTTCAACATGATAACCCAAAACCCTATAGGTAATGGTGGGCCCATAGTACAAATGGCTTTTAATGAATTAGCCATAAGAAACCCAGAGTTAGAGAAAACTCTAATCGGTGAGTTTGTATTAAGTTGGGGTGTGAAAGGTGGTACTTCTGTTTCTTCAAGAATATTAGGAGGCCAATCCCCAGCAGTTAGAACAATAGCGGAAGAGCTTGATTTTATAGGTGATTTTAATGGCCAGAAAAGAAAAATTTATAATGATGTAATTAGTTACCATGATACTAGAGTAAGACTAGGTGAGGCGGATCCTATGAGACCTGAGGAAATAATGGAAGAAGCTTGGCATGTGTGGGCATTGTATTCAATAGTTAAATACTTCTCACCTGCATCCCCTATTGTGGAAAGCCCTCTTGTACCTTATATTGAAGCTTATAGAGATTTGGTTGAACAGCACGGTTCTAATGAGGGGACTGAGTTATTTATTCAACAATACGGTGATGAGTATTTTACAGTTACTAAGGGTAAAACAACAAGTAAAACTGGCTTACCCCCAACACAAGAGGCTGAAGAAGCAAGGGAGCCATTTAAGAGATTATTAATAGATAACCCTGAATATTCAAGGCTTATCATGGGGGATATTTATGATGTGGGGGAGTTTTCATCCGCCGTCTATGCGGCTCAAATGTCAAGCACAATAGATAGAGAATTTGGTAAAGAAATGTTAAGAATTTATGGCCCAGAAAGAGAGTATAAGGAATATTTGGCTGATGACTTTTTACCCGATGGTAGAATAAAAGAAGTGGACGCAGATTTAGGGTGGCAAAAATTTGGTAAATTAATGAATGAAGTAGACGCCTACAGAATACAGTATGGTTGGGAAAATCTACAAATTAAAGAAGCCGAAGAACTGGTAGAGTGGAAAAATAAAAAATTAAGTCAAATATTTGAGGATCACCCAGCTTTTAGAGAAGCTTTTTATCAAAATAGAAATTTGGATCCTGATAAATGGACTGAAAGAATAAATGAGATGACAGAGATTGTTGAGGCTGTTTTAGACCCAGCAGTTACTTCCGATATTAGCACAAGACCAGACCTAATGGGCTTAATGTATTATATAGATTTGAGAAATGAAGCAAAAAAATTATTAGCCGAAAGAGAGTTTGTAACTCTAGACGCCAAAGCTAATGCGGGTTTCAAAAAGGCTTATGAGGAAGAAGTTGCTAAGATACTAGACAAATACCCAGAATTTATTAATATATATTATAGGTACCTTGAAGGAGATCCTCTTAGATGATAGAACTTTATAATGATTTACTTAATAAAGCACTAAATGGTATTATAAGTGAAGCAGAAGCTAGAACCCTAAAAGCCCTAGATACCTTAATTGATACAGAGGAAAAACACGATGAGGGCTTATTTGATTTAGATTATTATTCATGGGCTTTTGGACCTACTGCCCAAGGTATTTTAGATGGGGTTGAAGCTGATAATAAAGAAATGGCTAAGAGTTTAGCTGAATTTAGGGGCCGACCTGAGGGTGAATTTTTGAATAGAACAGCAGTTAACCCTATACAAGTAATAGGAAGTATGGATGCTAAATCAGAAGTATTGGATGCTATGACTAATTCTAATCCTATAGAAAAAGCCGCTGGTTATTATTACGGAGCTGGATTTGTGCCAGATGATGTAATGAAAGATTATGAAAAAGCAATGGCACCTCTTAATGAAGCTTTTGAAGCCGCAGGAGAAGTAGAAAGCATATTAAATGATTTACCCGCTGAAAAACCTGAAGGCTGGACTGAAGAGCAGTGGGAAGTACTAACTGGGGGCCCTCCAGAAAGTAACTTTCTTGAATATGCCGAGGTAGCTGGTAAGTGGATTCTATCTCTAGGTTTACCTTTGGCAGGTACATTAATAGGAAGTTATGCTGGTCATCCTTTAGCAGGAGCGGCTGTAGGTACAGCAGTATCCCCTGATATGCCTATTCAAGAAACATTAGATTTGATGGATGAAGATACTAGAGCTTTTTTTGAACAAGCAATGGCTACCAATCCTTATTTGTATTCATTAGCAGGATTAGGTGTGAAAGGGGCAGTAAGTAAATCAGGTGATTTGGAAAAAGTATTAAAGGACGCAAGCCTAAGCCAAGAGCAAATAAATGATATAGTAGAGAAAGATGTTAAAAATAGAGGTGCTGGTCTTAAAGGATTAAAAGATAGTAAGATGTGGAAATTCATAAAAGGTGCGGGTAGATTTGCTATGAAGCACAAATTACTAACTGGTATGGCAATAATAGGTGGGCCAACTTTTCTGATGAGGGGTGATAATGAAGGAGCAGTGGATACTAATGTAGTTGATGACCCAGTAGTAATAAATGAGGAAGTCACCACAGTATCGCCTGAGAAATATATTGATGACAGACCTCCTGAAGAAGTAACAGAAGGCCCTTCTGCTTTAGATGAATTTCAGCCCGGGAAAGAGGAAGAAACTTCAGACATAGATAAATTTATTGCAGATAATTTATTTTTAGACCCAGAATTGGGGACACCTAACAATCCAGTTTATAAGACATTACCTGACCCTCTAAGACTAGATGATGAAACCGTATATCAAGGTATTTCTTTTGGTGGGGGTATGTACACAGGTGATGGTGAACAACTTTTTGAAGGGGCTTTTGGTTCACCACAATTTATTCCAGGGGGTTCAACTATTAATCCTAAAGCTGTGCAAAAAATTCAAGTAGGTGGGGCTCAGATGACTATGATGGAGTATATAGGTATAGTTGCCGCACACCATGATTTACCGCCAGAACTTTTATACGGTATGATTAATCACGAAACTGGCCAAAGTTGGAATCCTAATAAAAGAGCCAATGACCCTAAGGAGGATAGTTGGGGATTAGCCCAAATTAATATGGCTTCATTTGGTGAGGGTACAGAAAACCCCGGTGACCATATTCCTGGGGGCCATTCATTTGTATCAAGAGAATTAGCCCAGGATCCTAGATATGCTATTCAATTTCTAGCCCACAATGTAAGAAGGATTGCAAATAATAATGGGGGTAATATACTAGCTGGAGTAATTGGTCATAGAGGTGGACCTAGAAGTGCAACTCACTATGCTAATCATGGTGAATATAGAACCAAGAAGGATAGCGATTACATTAAAGCGGTTGTAGGATATGCAGGACAGATTGGGTATTTTTCTGATGATAGTTGGAATGTTGGAGTGAAAAGAGAATGGGATCCTTTCAGTCCAACTCCAACCGAAGCTGTAAATCTATTTGTGGATGATTTGGTTGATAGTATGTTAGGCGTTAAAGCCTCACAAAGTGATTATGATGAGTGGGGGCCTAAATTTTTAGAAGCTGAAAAGAATGTTTATGAAGCCACTCAGTTAGCAAAAGATAAAGGTGAGGATTATAAAGGCCTATCAATAAGTCAAAAACTAGATAGTGAAATGGAAGAAACTGGCGAATATAAATTTAGAGATGAAAAGCAAAATTACCAAACAGTACAAGATTGGTTTAGTAAACAAGTATTACCCACACTAGGAGATTTAACTTAATGGTATGGTACGATAAAGAAGGTAGAACTAATCCAATACAAGAGGATGAGTTTCAATACTCTGGGCCTCCGGGTCAAGATGGTAATCCAGGCTTATCTGCTGAGGAAAGTAAAGCGAAACTAGGGGATTTAGATGAAACTTTTGAATGGTTTAGATATGAAGATGGCTCTTACGGAGTAACCTCAGAAAATGAACCCCCAGAAGGTGCGACATTTGTAAAAGACCTAGATGACTTTAAGGGCGCAGTAGCGGCTGGTACAGATTTTACAACTAAGACTTTTACTTCTGCTGGGGATGTAATAGCGGAATCAACCAATCCAACAGGTACTAATGAAAACCCCGAGAGTGGAGAAGGGGCTTCAGGCTCTGACCCTTTAAGACAACTTCCAGAAGCCTCTAAAATTATAAAAGCAGGAGATGAATTTAGAGCAGTACTGGAGTTTAGTGACGGTTTAGGTGCCGCTTGGTATGATATAACTTCTGTACAATATCAGAATTTAGGTAGTCCTTCACCTAGTGAAACAATGAGTATAGAAGCTTTTGAAGGTAAATATGGTAACTTCTATTTTGGAAATCTAAATGAAATAGAAGTAAATGGTGATGTAGCCTGGAAAGAAATGACAAAATCTATCTTTGCTGAGTATGGTCAGTATATACCATTAGACACCCCTGAATTAAAACGATTAGTAATGCAGGCTTATTTAGAAGGTTGGGATGGGGAGCAAACAAAGGCCGCTTATAAATCAACCTCATACTATAACAATATGACAAATCAAGCAAGAGCTTATGCTGGGATGTCTACCGCTGAACAAGCCTCTGAAATAGAGAAAACCCAATATAAATTATTATCTCATTATATTTATGAAAATGGTTCAGCCCCACCAGGGGGTGTAGAGGATTTATTAAATAAGGCTACTTCTGTGGCAAAAGGCCTTACAGCAATAGAAGGTGCTTATTACTCTATTACCACAGATGCAGAAGGTGTAGAAGGTAGCGCCGCCCATAGAAGATTAAATGACCAAATAAGTGCAAAAAATGAAGCTCTAGGTGAAGCTGATGGATGGTATTCAAGAATACTTAATGCTCATAATACCTATCAAGGTAATCATATAAGTATTGATGAAGGCCATTATAGAGAATTAGCTAGACAATTAGGAACCAAAGAGACCGATTGGAATACAGTATTATCTGGGGTTCAAAATGCTTCAGCGGCTGTTCATTCTAATAAGGATCCTTTATTAACCTTTAATCAATATTCTTCAGGGGCTAAAGGAATAGTTAAAGGGGCTTTAGAAATTGAAAATATAGCCAATGATGATAGTTTGGTTACTCAGATTTTAAGCCAAGAATTATCAGGAAAAGATTTAGATAAAGCTATAAGGGCAGATAGCAGGTTTTTGAAAACAGTAAGAGCAAAAGATGAATTAACCAGTAGTGTAAACTCACTAGGTAAATCATTAGGATTTAAGGCATAATGGCACTAGCAGATACAGATTGGGTTAAAAGTATAATAGATAATAACCCTTGGTTACAAAACTTTAATACAGATTTTATAAATACCCTAATTGATAATGTAATAATGGAAGGTATAACAGACACCCAAGAATTATTAGATATAGTAAGACAGAGCCCTGCTTATCAAGATAGATTCCCAGGATTAGTAAAAAGAGAAACTAAAGGCTTATCTCCTATGAGTGAAGCTGAATATGTTGAGTATGAAACCGTAATATTTGGATTATTAAATAGTTATGGTGTAGCTGATGTATTTGCTAGTGGAGGTATAGGCGGTTCAGAATTTAGAAATAAGATAGGGGATTTAGTAGAAGGTGATGTATCGGCTAATCAATTTGCTTCAAGATTAGATAAAGGTTATGCGGCAGTTGTGGATAATATAGATGAAGTAGCCGCAACATTTAGCAACTTTTATAATGCTGATATAGGTGAATCCGATTTATTAGCTTACTTTTTGGATCCTGAAGTAGGTATTGAATTAATAGAAAATCAAGTGGCTACTGCACAAATAGGTGCTTCAGCCCAGAAATTTGGATTAAATATAATGAAAACCCAAGCTGAAGGATTAGAAGAATTTGGTATAACAGAAAAATTAGCTAGAGAAGGATTTGCTGAAGTATCTAGGGAGAAGGAGTCCTTGACAAAACTGGCTAATATCCATAGAATACAACCATTAAGTGATGAAAATTTAGCGGATTATATATTTCATGAAGATAGCAATATTGCGGCACAGCGAAAACAGATTTTCGATACCGCATTATCAGAGTTTCAGGCTGGTGGCTCCTCCCGGCTTACTAGAGAAGGCGGTATCGCCGGTCTCGGTAAGCGGGAAAGAGGAGGCTATTAGATGAAAAAGGGAACCCAGACCCTCAATCTGGCGAAGCGAAATCCTTACCGATTTCTCCAAATTGGTAAGCGTATAAAGGAGGAAACTAAATATGAGTAAATTCGAGGACTTAATTCAAGAAGTCAAGAATGGTAATATGGACGCCTTGTCCCAATTAGAGGATGAGTTCAGCGGTTCGGCGCTTAGAGAAAAAGCCGAAAAAGCAACGGAGCTAGAAGCACAGGTAGAGGCGCTTGCCCCGTTTGCCAAAGAAGCCAAGATAAATGAGCTTAAAACTAATCTACCCGACCAATATAAGGATGTTCAGTTATCACCAGATGACTTGAAGGATGTTGCACCCTCAGAGATTACTTTAGAGACCCTCATAGTAAAGGCTCAAATAAAACAAGACCAAAATAATGCTTTTGTTGAACAGGCTGCTAAGCAGGCTGGTTTTGAGACCGTTGAGGCGTATCAAAGTGCTTTGGATAGTGTTAGACCCGAGCCAGCAGTAGAGCAACCTGCGGCCCTCAACGATATGGAGAGTATCGGGAGTGCGGCTACTAATACTTCTGTAGGTACACCAGACACCAGAACAGATACTAGACAATTGGCTAGAGAAGCTTATACAGAAGCAAAAGAAGGTGGTAAAGCCCATGATTATGCAATGGGTGAAGCACTGGAACACCTGTTCGATAATCAAGTTAATTCACAGGAGGGTTAATTTTTTGTCAGTAAGAACATGTCAAGCTTGTGGGGAGTTTCAAAACCACAATCGAAATTTCTGTACTGAGTGTAGTTCAGTGGTGGATACTATAGTTATGAACATAGCACCTTCGGCAACGCCATCAATAAAAAACCATGTACCCCCTAGGAAACCGAACAATTCCTGGGAAAAAGGGATCCGGAAAGATGATAGGGGAGTACCCTATTTAGATAAAACCGGACAAGAAGTAAGAATGGGTGAGAAGTTTAATAAATACGACTACAAGCCCAAGCCAATTAATGTAACATAGTTACAAAGGAGAAAATAAGATATGGCTGTACAATCAGGTACAAGAAGAACTTATGATTCCACTGTCGGGGTTAAACTTGACATGGAAGACGCCATTCATTTAATTTCCCCTTTTGATGTGCCATTTTTAGGAACTTACGGAGCCCAAGGTGGTTCTGCTTTCGCTTCAGAAGCCACTTCCAGTAAAAAAGTTGAGTGGATAGAGGACGAACTAGTCCCTGCCTCGGACTTGGTAAATGAAACATTTTCCGATTCCGATACAACTCTCACAGTTGATAATGGAGGCTACTTCAAAGTAGGTGACCTTATCAGAATAGGTGATGAGATTTTGGCAGTTTCCGCAATATCATCAAACAACCTCACAGTTTCAAGAGGTTATGGTGATAGCTCTGCGGCCGCTCATGCAGATAACTCTAAGATATATATACTAGGAACAATCCCTGTTGAAGGTGCTGACCCAGTGTCAGGTGTAAACTTCACAAGAGTTTCTAAGTACAATATGACCCAGATTTATCAAGATGAATTGGAAGTAACTCGTTCAGAAGAAAAAGCAGCCAAATACGGTGTAAGTTCTGAAATCGCATACCAAGGTGGTAAGAGATTAAAGGAAGCGGCTGTTAAGTTAGAACAGAATATAATTCTAGGATCAAGACTAGAAGATACAAGCAACAAGAAAAGGTCCATGGGTGGACTTGATTACTACATTAGTTCTAATGTGGATGCATCAACAACCTCATTGACACTTGCAAAAATCAATGACCAAATGCAAAATTCTTTCGACGCCGGAGGAAATGTTGATATATTGGTAGTTGGTGGTGCACAAAAGAGAAAGATTAATCTCTTTGATTCCGATGATGTTCGTTTTTCACAGGATGAAAACATCAGAGGTGCGATTGTTGATTATCTCGACCTTGACTTTGGAAGAGTATATGTAATGTTAGACAGATGGGTACCATCAGACATGCTATTTGGGTTAGAAACTCAATATATAAATATGGTATGGTTTGATACCTTTTTCATGGAAGCACTAGCAAAAACTGGTGATAGACAACAGTACCAACTCGTTGGTGAGTGTTCTATGAAAGTGAAAAATGAGAAAGCTCATTTCAAATTTAACGCATTGACATAAGGAAATAAAGTATGGGAGTAACAAGAGGAACTATAAATTCATATAACAACCAACCAGTTGTTGAAAATGGTTCCTCTACTCCTAAAGAGGAAGAGGAATAATGGCAGCCGCAAGTACAGTAATAAACAGGGTGGCTAAAGCTTTTAATAGGCATGATAATGCAGATGTATTATCCACTGAGATGAATAGTAGTACCACAAGTTTAGTTTATAGTGGTATACTTCCAGCATGGGGACCAGGTACAGTAGTAGAAATAGAACAAGAATTAATGTTGGTTCAATCTGTGGATACTTCTCTAAAGACCGCAACCGTTGTAAGAGGTTGGTTGAATACAACCGCCGCTACTCATGCCGCTAGTTCAGTAATTTATGTTAACCCAAGAGTTTCAAGAGATGATATTTTAGATTTATTTAATGATTGTTTAACCGCAATCTTTCCAACCATATATAAGGTTAGTGTACAAACGCATACTTACGATAGCAGTACTATTGGTTATAATATGCCTTCAGATACATCTAAAATATTATCCGTCCAATATCAAGTAAATTCAAATGCTGAACAATGGGAACATATAGGTGATTTTGAATTATTAAGTAATATGAATACCAGTGATTTTAGTGGTGGTAATGCTGTTATGATAAGGAAATCTTTACCCTCAGCCGCAAGTATTAGAGTTGTTTATGCTTCACCTTTTACAAGGTTTACCGCTGAAGCCAATGATATGACTTCAGCAGTAGGACTACAAGATTATATGACGGATCTTTTATTTTACTTTTCCTTGAATAGATTAATGGTACAAGAGGAATTAGAAAACACCCAAAAGAAAAATGCACAATCTCATCAAAGAAGTCAGGAATCCCCTTCATTTCTTTCAGTAAGGACTGGGGAATGGTATCAAGCAAGATTTGAGGAGTTGTTGCAAGATTGTAAAAACCGACTAAACTTAGAAAATAAACCATTTATAATGAGTAGGTATGGCTAGAAAATATTTTAGTAACACAGCAGTAGCGACAACTTTGTCCGCTAGTATTTCAGACAGCGATAGCTCCTTAACAGTTAATAGTTCTACAGGCTATCCAGCAGTACCTTTTGCTATAGCCATTAATGCAGGAACCTCATCAGAAGAAGTTATTTTAGTAGGAGCTAAATCTGGTACAACATTCAGTTCATTAACAAGAGGTCATGATACTACCACAGCTAGAGCCCATACTTCTGGAGCAAGTATTAAACATGTGGCTACTGCAGAAGATTTTACAGGTTTATGGACACATGACCATGATACCGCAGATGGTCACACCGCTGTAGATGTAACGGATGCCACTGGTTTATTACCTACAAGTAAAGGTGGAACTGGGCTTAGCTCATTAGGTTCTGCTGGTCAAGTGATGAAAATTAATTCCTCTGGTAATGCCTTAGAATATGGTAATGTAGAGGCAGTATTAAATATTGATGGTATGACAGATGGATCTGGAATTACGATTGCAGACACAGATGATTTTGCTATATCAGACGCCGGAACAGAGAAAAAAGTTAATGCCTCACAAATTAAATCTTATGTAGGAATTAGAACCGATGAAGAAATAGCAGATGTAGTTGGTGCTATGTTTAGTGGTAATACTGAGACCAGAATTGCAGTTACCTATGAAGACGGGGATGGAACCATAGATTTAGTCGTAGATGATATGACAGCTAATACCCAATTAACAACAGAACAAGTTGAGGATATCGTAGGAGGTATGTTAGATGGTACTGAAACATTTATATCTGTATCTTATGATGATGATGGTGGAGCAAATATAGATTTTGTTGTCCCAGTATTAGATGAAGATGATATGTCCACTGATAGCGCCACACATTTAGCTACTCAGCAATCAATTAAAGCCTATGTGGATGCGACAGTAAAAACAGAGGAAGAGATAGAGGATTTTGTTGGTGGTATGTTGGGAGGTACTGAAACATTTATTACAGTAACCTACCAAGATAGCACTGGCGATATAGACTTTGTAGTACCAGTTAAAGATGAAGATAATATGGCTTCTGATAGTGCTACATTCTTAGCAACCCAACAATCTATTAAAGCCTATGTAGATACTCACGCCGCTTTAGGCACTCATTTAACTTTAATTGATGAGGATGATTTCTCAACAAACTCCGCTACAAGGCCACCTTCTCAACAATCGGTAAAAGCTTATGTGGATGCTAATGCTGGTAATACAGATGAAGAAATACAAGACCTAGTAGGCGCTATGTTCACAGGTAATACTGAAACAGGTATAACTGCTACCTATCAAGATGGTGATGGAACAATAGACCTGGTAGTTTCTGCTTCTTCTGATGTGGTTATAGACGCCGATAGTGATACTAAAATTCAAGTAGAAGAAGGATCCGATGAGGATAAAATAAGATTTGATACAGCAGGAACAGAAAGAGGCGTATGGGATGTAGCAGGCCCAGGCCTTACTACAAATGGTGGGGTCTTTAGACATCATCAAACACAGGCAGCCACTTATACTGTAGCCGCTAATGAAGGCTCAGTAATGGCTGGACCTATAACAATAACAGGAACAGTTACAAATGCTGGTACAATGGTAGTGCTATGAGTACATTAGAAGTCAATACAATAAACGAATATAGTTCTGGTAGTGGAGTAACTATTGATGGTGTATTATTGAAAGATAATTCTCTACACGGACTTGCTTTTGATGACCACGATGTTTGGTGTTTAACAACCAATACAGGAGATGGTAGTGATGGAGATATTACTAGCAACTGGGCAAGACCAACAGGGGGTTCAGGTATGTACACAAAATGGGGTACAAATATAACAGAAAGTTCTGGTATATTTTCATTCCCAACAACAGGATATTGGTACATAGAAATTAATGTGGCAATTAGGACAAGTAATGACCCTACCATTGAGTGCCAATTAAAAGGTACTACCAATAATTCCTCTTACAATACAATTACAATGGCTAGACAAGGTTGCAGAGCAAATGTTGGTGCTACTTATATGTGGGCAAGTTCAAGTGTTGTCTTAGATATAACAGATGTATCAAATCAAAAAGTAAAACTAGCTGTGGATAGTGCAGCCAGTGGAAGTTATATACAAGGTAATGCAGATGGACAGCAAACAAAAATATCTTTTACAAGACTAGGAGATACATAATGTTACAAGAAGCATTATCGCATTTTAATAAAGGCAAACATCAATGGTATGGATGGAAGGACTTATCAAAAGGAGAGGTTTATTCTAACTTAAAATTAATAGATGACACAGCAACAATGCCTAGTGAAGCCGATGTCAATGCCAAGATTACAGAATTAGAAGTAATAGAAGCTAGGATTACTGCTTATGGTTCTATTTCAGACCAATTAGATATGCAGTACTGGGATTTAGTCAATGACACTACAACTTGGAAAGACCACATAGCTAAAGTAAAGGGAGATAACCCTAAAGGATAGATTATGCCAGGAATAGTAAAAATATCAGATGGA
>TARA_R100001594_G_scaffold30570_1_pt1 | contig 32999 bp, 62 predicted proteins | sample TARA_R100001594 | Tara Oceans TARA_R100001594 (sample SAMEA2622752) | marine metagenome | biome: marine biome (ENVO:00000447); feature: marine epipelagic mixed layer (ENVO:xxxxxxxxx); material: "saline water (ENVO:00002010), including plankton (ENVO:xxxxxxxx)" | depth 150 m | reverse complement strand
TTGAAACACATTTCAATTAAAACTGATTCAACAATTTCTTTTTGTTTATCAGAATAAGTTTCCCAGACTTCTGTTGTAATTTCATCTCTTATTATGTCCTTACCATCTTTTTCCGCTATAGAATAATCCTCATTAAAAACACCGTCTAATTGCTCTGGAGAGTAAATTTCTCCCATAATGAAATCATCTTTCATAGTGACAAGGTGACCATAGCCAACAGTCTTGTACCCAAGACTGTCAGCATATACAGTAGGACTAAAACCCTCGTGTTCTTTAATCCTTTTTTTTGTGTCTATCATAATAAGATAAAAAGCAAAACCACAACAGCGATTGCTCCTAGTACGTAGTATTTCTTATTTCTTGGTAAGTTATAAAATTTGAAATACAATTTAAATAGTTTCATCATAATACATTACTCCCTATTTTATTTTTCGGTATGGATCAGTGCTTAATCTAACAGCTTTATCAGGTTGCACATTAGCCACGATATCTTCTAAGTTATTTTTAATGTGATGTAAAACATTACCTACAATACTTTCTTTAGTGTGATCTTCTACAATAGAATCAAAGGTTTTTCCTTCTTCTAAATTGTTTGTTATTGAAATACTGTGTGCTTTAACTTCTTTGTCTATTGTTTGTTCGTATGGTTTAATATTAATTCGTAAATAAGATGGTTTAATTCCTGTTTCTGTTAAATCAAAACCCAAGATTGCAAATGCACGAAAATTATCAATGGTTAAACGCAATACTCTTGCAATTAATCTATTTTTACTAGGCATCTGACTCTATTAACATTTCTATAATATGTTTTGCTTTTTGTAAATTTTCTTTTCTACTACCTTTATTTCTTAGTATGTATTGAATAATGTCGCCTTCAGCTTTTCCTATTTTATTTTTAATAAAGAAATCCATTGGTTGTATTTTAAAATTTAAATAGTGTTTACCGCCTACTTGCTTTTTGAAATAACTCACGGAACAACTTTATTCCATTTTCCACCTTTATTCAATATCATTGGTAGAAGTTTAGGCATACCCTCAATAATTATGCCCGTACCAATCAAAGGTCTGTCTTTAAAGACTCGCCCATAAGCCATAGCCATTGAGTCTTTATCTACTAAACACCCCACCTGAAGCCCCCAAGTCAAAGCATCTGGTCTAGAAACATATTCAATTTTCATCTGAGAATGATAATGCCCTTGTACGCAACTCATTCCGTATTGTTGTACTAGCTTTGTAATATTGGCAACTTTTCCATGACAAAAATAAACCCTACCAGTAGCAGTTTCTAATGTAATATCTTCGTGCCATTTCCAGCCTTTTCCAACTTGTAAAAAATCGTTATAATCTTTGATATAGGCTTTTGGTATTCCTGTGGCAAATGCTCTGCGATAAGCCAAACTCCCATGATTACTATGTACTAAATCCATTTTAGGAAATAGTTTTTCAAGCTCGTTTATAGATTTTAATGCGATTCTATGTTCATCACCAGCACTCGGTAGGTCTGGATCGCTGTCGTGAAAAGATAGTGCGTGATGATCCAATTCATCACCAATATTTACAATGCGAGTAGGATTATATTTCTTTTTAATCGCTTTTAAAAAATCCATCATATCGGGGTGTTGATATGGTATATGTTGGTCGCTTATTACAAGAATTGTTTTCTCTATCAATTTTCTTCCCATCTAAAAATTTGTTCTACACTCCACCCAGTTTTTTTTGTATCACTATCTGAGCTTTCTTTATCGGTTGTGTTAGTTTCATAACCTATTTTAGTTTGGTGTGGTTTAACTGAATAACTACAAGACACTAACACAATTAACAGTAAAAATAAAATAATAGCAATGTCTAATTTCCATTCGTGAGGCGGATATTTAAAGCCATGCCATTTCATTTATTTTTCTTATTTTTTAATTTCTTGTTAATCTTCTTTAATTGTTTTTCAATTACTTCGTGTAAATGTTTTTGTTCATGTTGGATTGTTAGTAATTCTTTTTGTAAATTGATCGTTGTCACTAAGTTCCAACTTATCAAAGCCATTAATCCTACAAGGGCAATACCCATTACTTTTTCTGCTAAGTTCATTAGTAAGAATACCTTTCTGAATTTTCTGTATTTGATAATTGTCTAAATAAATCTTCATGTTGTTGCATAATTTCTTCGTCCATATTCATCATATTGTCCATTTGGTCTTTAAGTTTTTCTGTTAGTCTTTCCAACTTATCAATTTTATCTTCGTGTACTGCTTGGGTTGTTGATAGTTCAAAAGTTCTTGATAGTGTCCAACCAGCTAAAGCAATCATAATTCCAACAATTAAAGTGATTACTTTTTCAATCATTCTACTATCCTCTTAATTCCCTGTTGGGTTTTCTGTGAGGATTTTGACAATTCTCTTCCTCCCCATATCCATCTCGACCTCAGCCTCTACCTGCACACATTGCATAAATATACCCTCTTGATCTTGTCCTATATTCTGCATAGCAACACGTTTGGTCTTAAGACAATCAGCCATGCCCTCAGTTGGAACTGTTTCAATTATGGATCCGTTAGTTATAAGTAGTACTGCGAATAGTGTCTCAATCATGTGATATTCCGTTCTGTCTTATCTTATCTATTAGCATTTCAACGTCTATCATACGTTCTTCTATAAATTGTAATTGCATATTTAGTTTTGCAATTTCAGGAATCTCTGAATTAACATGAGTACGCAATTCTTCTTGTGTTTTTGAAAGCCATTCCACAAGCATATAAAGCTCATTTACTTGAGGTGATACCATTGTACCTTTAGGAACACCGTCTATAAATTCATTAGCGGCTTCCATGTCTTGTGCCATTAACTGCTGATTTGTCTCCAAGGTATTTAACCTTTCCTGAATTGAGAAAAAGCTCATAGTGCCTACAGCCACCGCAGCCAAAATGGCTAAAAGGTTTTTGGCAGGCATACTGATATTTGTTGCTTCTGATAATTTCATACTTCCTCTAATATTGTATTCTCACAAAAAAATTCAAAGTTTTTTAATGAATCTTTTTCTTCATTTCTAAATTGTTCAAAGATTGAATCTACAAGCCTAACTTTATTGTCGGCTATGTATTTATGGCAAATCTCTCTTGATTCAAATGTTTCGTGTTGCCAATGTTGCATTAAAGGGTCTGGACTGTCGGCAAATACCAACATTACTGTTAAAACCCAATAGGTCATACATTAGTCCGCTTCCTCTATAGTATTACCTTCATCTACCCATTTAAGAACATTTCGATAGTCTGAGTTTCCGTTGTCTTTAGGAACATAATAAACTTTGTCATCTATATCTATAACTTTTAATTGATTGGTTTCTATTGTATTATCTTCAACCATAACCAGTTTTTTTACACTTTTAATATTCATAATTATAACTCTGCATTTAATGTAATTCTACCGTCTGTTGTATTAACACTAACACCACCTGAATCATTTGCTGCGAAAGCACCACTTGAATACAGATCTAACCTAACAGAATCGACTGTAGTATCAGTAGCCGCTTCATTTGTTAATGTTTGATAACCCCCGTTATAATATGCTTTAAAGTCTGTATTTCTTGTTCCAACGAAAGCTCCTGTTGGTGCTGATCTCATAATTACTGGCAGTTGAACTCTACCTGACATTACATTGGAGTTGATTCCCCAAATAGGAGTTGCTTGCCAAGAACTAGAAGCAACATGAGGAATTTGTTGGTAATATCTCATACATCTTTGTTCTTGAATATCATGAGGAACTTGTTCAAAATCTGTTGCTGTAGGATAATTTGTTCCTGTGCCACCTATTTCAAATTGAACTCCAGTAATTTGCCAATAATTGCTTGTGCTACTTGCAAGATTAACTGCTTGATTTGCTCCTCTTGTATTTGCTGTGTAAGATGGATATGTAGTTGTTGTAGCAGCAACCATTGTTCCACCTGTGTAATTGCTACCAGCAACCAAAACAAATTCTAATTGTAAAAACTCATCAGCATCTTCATCAGGTGCAGAATCAGCTTGATTACCTACAAAATTTAAAGTTTTATATTCCCAAGTACCAGCACTAGAAATTGTATAAGTGTTAGAAATATATTTAGAGGCTTCGCTGTGCCATACATTAACTTGATAAACTCCCGTCACATAGGCTTTTACCCAAAATGAAATTGTAAAACTTCTTGCATTTGATGTCCCCCATTCGTTTAATTCGTCTAACATCCTATCTTCTATTTTGTGATATACCATTAATCTATCAGTAGCCGCTAAACTTGTATCAGCAGTAGTACATTGATATTTTAAAGAGTATTTTAAACCATATCCGACTGGAGCATCTTCGACTTGAGCTTGGGTAAATGCCATAGAATTAGCAGTAAAATTGTGAGTCCAACGATCTACAGTTTGATATGTTGCGTGGCTCACATTTGTAGCGGCAGTAGCTCTTTGTGCAATCGCCATATTACCATTAATTACTTTATTTCTAAATGCAGTAGCACCCGCACCAACAAATTCACCATCTTTTATAGTTGCACCGTCAATAACTACACCATTTCCGCTGGTGGATTCAGATATTGTATCTACTCTTATTTCACTCATAAATTATTCCTTTAAGTATTTGTTTTTTACTGTTTTAATTGTTTCTTTCCAACCATCAATGCCATTGTGATAAATGTCATCAAGTTGATCTGCAATACTTGGATATTCTGCTCTTCTTTGTGATTTATAGCTATTATTTTCTAAATCCCATTTATCTTGCATTGCTTTTAATCCATTAGTACATTCTGCCTCTGATGGTTTCGAGTGTGGATTATCTTTCATTCCATCCGTATCAGGATCCCACATTTTAGCGTGTAATATTAAATTAGAGTAAATTTTATTCTTACTATCTGACCATCCAAACCATTGCCCTTCGTGCAAAGTACATAAATAATCCTCTATGTGATCTGGTTTACCGCCTATTTTCATTTTATGTATCTCCTAATCTTTGAAAAATAAAGTGTGTATAGTTTACAGTAGATGATCCTCCAAAAACAACCGCTGCTCCTGATTGTCCCGCAAATCTAACTTTATGTGTTGATGTGCTAGTGACATCAAAAATAGTTGAAACAGTAGAACTGCCATGAGCATCTGAAACATTTGGTATATAAGAATAACCTGTTGATGCCATGCTATAACTGCTGTCATTAGGCGTAGTTTGAATTTGTATGCCATTATATACTGACTGAGCACTATTAGCGTACACATAAGCAACAGCAGTAATCATGTATATACCAGTTGAAGGAAAAGTAAAAACACCAGATGATTCTGACATTGCTGATCCAAGAGCACCATAACCACTTGGGGTGTCCACAGCTTCTAAGTTTGATGTAAAAACTGTAGTAGCTCCACTGCCAAAAGTGCTGTTTGCAGATAATCTCCATACAGAAGCTGATAGACTTGAAACAGAATCACCACCACTGTAAGTAATTCCTCCGTCTTTTAATGTCACACTATCTATACTAACTCCATTTCCAGCGGTCTTTTCTTCTATCGTATCTACTTTAATTTTTGATGTCATGCGTCCTCCAATGCTTCTACTTTTGCTTCAAGTGTTTCAATTTTTTCCATAGCTTCTTGTAATGCTTTGATGGCTTTCATGTATAATACAGAGTAAGAAACTTTTTTAACTTGAGCTTTTATTTCTTTAATATCACCAATCTTTTTATCTTCAGGAATATCATCACCTTCTTCATATAAAGTACCAAACTCTGATGATGATTTTATATCTGCATCAGTTGGGTCTGCGTGTTTAATTAATTTGTCCATACCAGCGGTTTCTAGTTCTTGAGCAATAACTCCAATTTGCTCCCAAGCATCGTCACCGTACTGTCTTATATCATCTTTCTTTTTAAAGTTTCTTACCTTAACTGCTTTAATATCGTCCCATTGTGAATTACTATCTCTTATATCTTGTTTAATTCTTTCGTCAGACATAGCACCATAAGAATTATCGTGGTTTACAACATCACCATCTGAATAAACTCCAAATCTACCTGTTGAATTATCATTACCCCAATAAAAAAAGCTAGTATTATTGTCAGGAGCTTGTGCTGTGAAAGTACCTTTCATTGCATATATATTCCCACTAGCCACTGAATTATTTAATGAAAAAGTGTACTCACCAGCGGCATTGTGATTTATAGTAAATAAACCATCATTTGTAGTTCCTGAGCCATAAATAAAATCTCCGTTATAATCTATTTTTCCTCTTTTAGTGTCATTGGTAATAAATGAAAAATCGTGCTGAGAAGATGTCCCAAAATAAAAACCCCTATCTGCTGATGCATCTTTATATTTCATTTCAGCTTTTACATTGTCAGATCCTATGTTCCATTGTTGTAATTCTTCATCACTTCCAGCACCAGCAGTCACAGATCCTGTAATGTCAAATAACATATCAGGGGTGTCAGTATTTATTCCTATTCTGTCAGCACTACCATCTACAAAAAACAAATTTTGCTTTGTATCACCTTCAATTCTAAAATCTACAGCCGCTCCTGAATCATTAAAAGTTTGAGCTCCATCAGGATCTGACCCAAAACCATTTGCTGTACCAGAATTGGTTATTGTTGCACCAGAGGGAATAGTTATTGTATCGCCACTAACTCCAATTTGCATTGCGTCATTACTTGGCTTTATTATGTTATTTACACCATCTAATTCTATTGTCATACTTACTCCTATAATACCACAAGTGTTCCGCTTATTGTTGCTGTTGCAGCAATAGTAAGTGTTCCTACCATAACTGAAGCACTATCACTCGGTATTTCAAATGATTTTGTTATTGTTGTTTTATGAAGAACATCTACATCATCTATTCCAGCCCTAGACCCAACATAATATATATCGTTTGTATCTGTACTCATTAACTTACATCAGTCAATAATGAAATTATCACATCAAGGTCGCCACCTGACGCACTTGATTGAACAGTCATTTGATTGCCGCTCCCTAATACTAATTTACCTTTAACTATTTCTACTTTTGAATTTATTGGAATACTTACATCTTTAACAACATAATAAGAATCGCCACCAGAAATAACTTTTACATCTACATCAATAGATGAGCTTCCTGTATTCGCTAAATTTAATCCTACTACAATTTGTTTATTTGAAGTCGTTGTAATTACAGTGGTTTCGCTATTGCTCGATACTGTTTTTTGTGTTGATGAAAAATTGTTTGCCATATTATTTCCTTTTACTGTATTTGTTAACCTAATGCAATCGCAAATGGTATCGCAGATGGATCACTTTCTGTGACTGTGACTGTAGATGGTAGTGTGACTGCATTTGTTGAAGTGTTTACTGAAAATAAAGTTAAGTCATCTGCACCGTCATATAATTTCATTGTTATTGTATTGGTGACTGAACTATCTAACCATATTGTTCCAGCGGCAGCAGAACTTGGTCTTGAGCTACCGATATGTCCTGTGTTTAATGCACCAAAACTATTATTCATAGCTGTTCTAAATGTACTAAATGCTTGGTTATCTATTGTTATTTGTGATACTTGACTCATATTTACTCCCTTATGTAATTACTTGACCAGCACCCTCTGCGATGTAGTCAAATGTTCTATTTACTGTTGATCCGCTTGAATTAAAAAATTCTATCGTGAATCCCGATACTGTTTTGTTGGTAATCGTATAATAATCTCCTGTTGCCATGTTTTGAGCTGAAATGCCAACCGCTGGGGCAACCTTAAAAGCATTTCCATAAGTTATAACTTTTCCGTCAGTATCTGTGGTACTTGCGATATCTTCCCCGCTTTCTCTCCTTTTTGCTATACTTGCTGTGACAGATAAATTACTTATTAATGACCTAGCTGTTGTATCGTCACTTTCAAACTTAACTTTAAATTTAAAATATCTTCCTATGTATTCTCCTACAACAAATGGAGCATAAGAAGAATAAGTTGTGTTATCATCACTTGTTGCAATTTGTAATATAGTATGTGCATTAGCTTCCGCAGCACCATCAAATGGTGCTGGTTGTCCATCATCAAACAATGTACTAGCACTAGGTCGACCACCATCAAAAAACTCAGATACATCTTCAACAAACTGCGTCACCGAAGCAGTAAACATTCCTTTTAGTTTTGCTCCTAAATCTATTGTGTTATTAAAGTCGTAAGTAGAACTTGCTGGAACTGTTGCCGCTGAATCTCCTAAACTACCACTTATTGTAGGTGCAAGATGATTCGCAGAATTTCTAGATATTACCGAGCAATTAGTTTTCGTTCCTGAAAATGCTGTATGCTCGTTTATTGTGCTTTGGCTTACAAAATTTACACTTTCAATATCAGTTGTGACTATAACTGCATTAGCCGATTGGTTTCCTAGTTTATCTACCGCTTTTATTAAATATGATCCTGTCTTTAATGGAACTGTAATACTTGTTGCTGGTCTGCCTATTCTATCTACTAAATCAAAACTGTTATTCCAAGTTGGTGAGCTTGTGTCGGTTGAAAACCTTAATTGGTAAAAATCCAAATCTAAGTCTGGTATCGCTGACCAAGTTAATAGTGCTTGGTCGTTTAATACATTTATAGCAAAGTTTGTGACATCACTAGGAACTGCTGTTTGACCAACAATTTTTCTAGTTGTAGAAACATAAGTTGAAGAAACACCTATACTATTAATTGCTCTTGCCCTTACTTGGTAAGTTGCTCCGTCTATCACATTCAACATTGAAAAGTTTAATGAAGATCCTCTACCAATAACTCTAAATGTATCTGATACTGCTGACCCACTAGCATCTAATGTTTGTTTTGCTTCTACTTCATATTCATCTACAAAATGGTCGGTTGAAGCTCCTAAAACTACCATCAATCTTGTTAAAACACCGCCATCGTTATACTCAATCATTTCATCACTCAAGGTAATACTTGCTGGAGGTTGAATCGTGAACGGATTAGGTAAAGTTGTGTCAGGTATAGTTGGTACAGTTTGTTGCGTTCCAAATGTATAGTAGCTATCTTGATGTTCAGTTAATCTTAAAGATACTGTACAACTAGCATTTAATGTAATTCCAATAACTCTAAATGCTTTTGCACTAAAAGCTGGTGTTGCGTGAGTAATATTAACTATATCTCCTACCGCTAAATCCATAGCAGTAGCATCAGCAACTAAACTTACATTCAAAGATGACCTTGATTTCCTTAAAATAACCTCTGCCATTTCTTGAGCTTGGTATGGATTAGTTATAGTATTAAAATTAAATCTTCTTTCTAATAAAATACCACCATCAGCAGTTTTCATGGTTGCGTGTTGGTCATCAGAAGCAATTCCTGTTTCATCTACTGGTGGAAATTGTGCTTCGTCTGATTGGTAGTTTTTATTAGGATTTATAAAACTAACTATAACTCTATTGTATCTTGAATTTTTAGCTGTGCTAGATACTACTAAATTGCCTATAATATTATCTTCAGTTAATGTTATAGATGCCGAGCCTGTTGTTTCTACTAATATTTTATATTTACCAGCAGTATAATTTAAAAATGCCCTTGAGCCACCTATTAACTGTTTAACTAGATCTATACTTTTTTTAGAACTATCTAAAACTGCGTGTGAGTCTAATAAATCAATCTGACTTGCACCTGAATATGGTGTTATGTTTACATCTAATACATCACCAGCAGTTTGCCAATCAGCAAAGTTAGTATCAAAATAACTGTTTGCAATTCCCATTCCAAATCTAGAATTTCTTAGATAGTCTAATAATTGATAAACCCCATTGTCTGAATATTCCCAAGTTGAAGCTGTATCTGCTCTATGTGATCCGCTTCCCCCTGTTAATGTTCCATCTAAATTTGGGTTGTAAATTTTTCTTCCTTTAATTAAAGCCTGTACTTTAGGAACTCTGCCAAAAGCATCTCTATTCCATTTAAATTTTAAAGCTATATATGCCAATCCACTTAATTTATGATTACTTCCCCAACTGCTTAATGATGACAATATGCTATCCGCAGACTGAGTATCAGAGCCATAATGACATCTAACTGTAATTAAACTTTCAGCACTAGAGCCATCTACTGCTGGATCAGCTTTATAATAATTAGAATCAGAACTTCCTACTGTTCTTTCTGTGTCATCTGATAATGCTCCTGACCAAGTGACTTCGTTTTCGTTTATATATATTTTTTCAACACTATCAATTTCACCCTCACTTACAACCAAAGCCATATATAGAAATTCATTATCTGTTCCACTTGACTCTAAGAATACTACACTTCCACCTAGTTTCCTTGTTCCATAAACTACTGGAATATGTGCATTAGAAACAAATTTATTTACTAAGATCCCTCTTGCTTCTAACTCTTGGATTTGTTCACTGTAATCTGGAATATCAACATCGGGTATAATCCAACCTATTACTTCATCTATAACATCATCAACAAAATCAAATGTGTCATCAACAAAATCGCTAACACCATCAACTATATCATCTATTACATCACCGCACATTATAGACCATACCCATACTTAAAGCCTATTTTTCTAAACCCATTGTCTTTAAAAAAATCGTCTCTTTTTTTAATATCTTTTCCATCTAAAGTGTTTAATAAACAAGGAATCATTTTTTTATCAGCGACATCTTTAAATGCATTAAGAAGCATTGTTGCGGTTTCGATATTCCTGTGTTCTTTATCTATCCAAAATCCCATTTCAGAAAGATACTCTTTATCTGCAAACCACCATTTAACAATTCCACCAGCTACACTACCAACAACCTTTTTATTATGTACTAGGCAAAATACACAACCATCTTCTATCATTTTGTTTATAAATCTATTTGCCTTAGTAGGCTCTAAATTTGGAAAAACAATATCAGCACTTTCACACATATTTTTAACAAATCCGTTTAATTGTTTTAAATGTTGCACTTCTGCTTTTATTACTGAATATTCATTCATTATTGTTTACCCCACTCTATATCTTGAATTGTAATAGCTGAAAATTCCATACCCTCATCACTTGAGAAAAATCTTCTTTGTGAATTGTCTGCTGTTGTTCTTCCAGCAACTTTTTCAAACTGTCCCCAATGTGAAGTGACATTCATTCCGACTGTTGCAGTTGTTGTTGAATCTGAAACTTGTACTTCATCAATAGTACCGTAATATAATAAAAAGGGATCAGCTATTAAAGCATTACTAGAGTTTAAAAACCCTCTATAAATTTCGACAGTATCACCAATAACACTAGTACCCAAAACAACTGATACATAAGTTTGATCTACCCCAGACAAAACTATTCTTAAAGTGTTTTTAGTAGGTTTCGATGTTTCACTAATAGCATTAATATTTAACAAATGTCCAGAAGCTGTGTATGTAGTTTCACTACCTTTTGCACTTGAAGTTAAATCGTGTGAATGATTAGTTATGTTTATTGGTGTAGGAAATCCAATAGTCACCAAATAAACTGGTTTTATATTTTGAGTTGCTAACTCAGTTTTTACATCTGAAGATAATCCTCTTGCCATAGTTAAATACTCTCTTCAACATCAATCTCGTAAGTAAATAATATGCTTCCGTCTGAAGCTATGTTATTTGAAGGAAATTCTTGAACATCATTTTTTAAAAAAACTGTAAAAGGGACACTATCGTAAGTGACTGCTTCATTATTTGATAAAGCTGTTGTCAATGGTGGCTCAATAGTGACTGTTGCCGCATTACTAGATGAAGTCACATCAGATACAACCATATAAACTTTAGAATGTGCAAACTTAATAAAATCCCCAGCTTTAAATCTACCAGCACCATCACCAGCAAATGCGTCCATAGCAATAGTCGTATCACCGACTGCGTGAACACCATTAACTAAAACACTTCCTGTTTCGCTTCCTTGTGCGTTTAAATAACTTGGAAAAGTAATTGTAAAATCTTCTTTAGAGCCTCTTTGCTTTATAATAAATGCTTGTACTGCCGCAAAGTCTGATCTTTTAATATTAGGATAAGAACAAGTAAAAGTCCATCTCTGTCCGTCAATTTGTCGTCTAAATGTTTTACCTGAAACTGTTTTAGATAATAAAGTTTTTTGTTCGCTTTGAATATTAATAGCTTCAAACCCAACATTTGGTAATGCTCCACTCATACTAGATTAGCTCTCCCTCTTTCGTTAACTGCTGTATTAATCATATTAACTATCATTCCTCTACTACCTTGTAGCAATTCATTAAATCCTTTGGCACTAACTGTATTAATATTAAAATTCACAACTGTTGATCCTTTTCCTAACTGATGATTAGGAGTCACAGTACCAGCGGTTGCTGGTGTAAATAATTCGGGACCTCGCTCTCCAACTAAGAATGGTGTTCCTTGTTGTCTTGATCCACCAAACTGTGCTGGTGGTTGCTGGTTTCTTATATTAGCTACTTGAGCCATTCCTGTTGCTATAACTAAACCAGCAGTAATAATGCCGAATATACCCCCTTGTGCTAATGCTTTGGTTGCACCTTGATAAGTATTCATTATAGCCTCACCAATTGCTAATGCTTGATTTAACTTAAATAATTTTTTTGATCTTTGAGAGCCTTCTTCTGCAAATTTTTTGGCTTGATTAAACAGCCCTAACTTTGCTTGTTTTTCAGCTTCTATTTCACTTTGTCTATTTTTTTGATCTTTTACTGACTGCCTTGATGCTGAAGCTCTTTGAGAAAACCATTCATCTTCTGCTTTTGTTAATGCTTGTACTTCGTCTTTTACTGCTCTCAATGACTCTTTTTGCTGTCTTAAACCCTCGTCAAAAGCAATCATACTAGCAGTCATTTTAGCATTTAGTAGTATTGCCTCTTTGTCGGCTTCCGCCTTTTCGGCAATTGCTTTGGCTGTTTCATCAATAACCTCTTGTAATAATGCAAATCCGTCAGCAATTTCCTCTGTTGGTTGAAGCATACTGTTCATAGCTTCTGTCATGTCGTTCATGCTTAATGATGTATCACTAAACATCCCTGAAAGCGGTGCAAGAGGATTCATTAACATGATAAGTTTAAGTCTTAATACTTCACCAACCGCTCCTGAATTTGCTAAAGCTCTATCTGTTAATGCTACTGCGGCGGCTAAAAACTTGAATGTATCAATTGTTGTAGCTACAGTAGCCGCCGTTTTTTCGCCAATGGTTTCTCCCCAACCTAACCAAACTTCTTTGTTTGATTCTAGTGCATTATTTAGATCACCAAATTGTACTTTTAATTCAGCAAAAAATGCTTCATTGATAGCTCTTTTAAAATTAAAGAATTTATCACCAATCATAGACAGAGTACCCTCAAGAGTACCAGCTAATGCTTCAGTAGTTTTAGCAAACTCTCCGTCTCCAGCAAATATTTTAGCAAATGCGGCTCTAGTTTCTTCTACTGATATTTTTGCTCCAGCAGAAAAACCAAGCATATCTCTAACACCTTTTTCTCTAAAGATGTCAGCACTAGCAATACCACCACTAAAAGCTCTTTGAATTTGACTAGCGGTTGTTTGAAAATCAAGTCCTGTTGCACCAGCAACATTACCTGTAATTTCTAATATTCTATTTAATTCTTTTGCGTCTTTTGCTACAACTGCAAGATTACCTGATGCCGCCGCAATATCTTCTAAACTAAATGGAACACGACCAGCAAAATCAGTTAATGTATCAAATGCTTTAGCTCCTTCTTCAGCACTACCAAATAAAAGTTTAAACCTAATCTGTAAACTTTCTATTTCTTTTCCAACATTAACTAAATTAGTAATGATTTTACCAGCACCAATAGTCGCCAATGCGGCACTTGCGGCAAGGGCAAAAGTTTTAAGACCGCCAAGACTTTTCTTTGCAGATCCTACCGCTCTCTTGGTCTTGTCCTTTGCTACTATATCTATGTTTACTTTTTTAGTCATTATCTCCTAGTTCTTGCTTTCGCCAGATTCATTTGATGTTTTTCTGTTTTATTTTTTTGTTCTAAAAATTCTATCCAAGCTAAAAATTCCTCTACGGAAAATTGCTCTACTTGACTAATAGGAATTTTAAGATAATCAGCTAACTGTATTATTGTATAATAATCAGGATCGCTGTTTATTTTTTTTTAATATCTGTTTTTGTAGGTGTTTGCATTAACCAAGTGGCAACCTCTGATAAAATATCAGGATCAGCTTTTTTCATTAAATGTTGCTTATGTTCAAGTGTAAATAAATTCTTACCTTGTTCGTCTAATGCAAGTTCTATAAGTGCGTATGCCAAACCCTCGATAGCATCAAGTTCCATCTTTTTAAACAACTTACCTTTTTTCTCTAAATTAATAGGCTCTTTGTAAATGGTTAAATCCCACTCATCTATGCGTTTACTTTCGCCTTTGCTTAGTGAATTGAAATGGTCTTTGATCTTGTCTATTGCCGACATACGCAATTATTATTCTATTTTTTATAAATTGTCAAATTATACTGTTGTTCTAGTAATAGCTCCGTTTATTTGGCAAGATATAGACAATCTAATAAGATCGTCCATAGTGACCGCTACTGAATTACCAGTCACAATTGCTGGAACTGAATAGTAATAATCACCACTATCAGCACCCTCTGGGTAAAGTAGTAAAGTCAATCCTGTTGCTTCTTGTAATAAAATCTGACCATTTGAATCAGTTTCGTCCCAAGCACATTCAACAGTCACAGTTCCGCTTTTTCTGCTAGTTTCGTATGTTTTATTAGTGTCTGTTAATTGAGTAGATTCAATTACATCTGCTGTTGTTTCTAGTGTAAAGCCAGTCACTTCCGCAACTGTATTTGATCCTATTTTTATAACTCCAGCACTTCCTGTGTGTACCGCCATAATTATTCTCCTTTATTTTCTTTAATTGGTTTTGGTTGTGGTTTTCTTTCGCCATGTTCTGTCCACCCAGCTTTACTATATTGGTCTTTATCAGAATCCCAAATTTCTATAGTAGATCCGTCTTTGTTTTGTAGTTTAATTTTTTTAGCCATAATTTCTCCTTTAGTCTAAATCTTCTTCTTCTTCTTCGTCCTGATCTTCGTCATCTTCGATTTCCAAGACTTCAGAAATTTCTTCAACTTTTTTTTCAAGCTCTTCCACTTTTGCTTTAAGCTCTTCAATAATGTTCGCATAATCCATTCTTTGCTCCTATATTAAGGTGTTCCACTTGTAAACTTGTATGAACACCTTGCTGTTAAAATTATACCGCCATAAGGGAATATACTCCCCTCGTCAGTTTCAATGGAGGTTATTTGCGTATCAAGTGCATTTCCCCCTCTGGTTCTATCACTATCTAAAGCAGTTTCAACAGTAGTCACTAACTGATTGCGTTGTGTGTCTATGTTTTCTGTTGAAGCACTATTATTAGTCACAAAACCAAATATCCTATATTCGATTGTTCCCATTCTTGTTATACCAGCATTTTTAATTGTCACATCTTCTCTTGTTTCATCAGCACTTTGTATAAACACCGCTGGGAATTGTTGTTGAGATAAATCCTCTAATTCAAATGGCTCTCTTGATACTTTACCAAATGTTATCGGACTGCTTACTGCTGATAATGTTGAAATTAAATTACTAGCTATATCTTCTCGTTCACTCATATTCTTATCTTATTAATTTCTTTATGGAATATCGAATAGGCTTTATTCCATTCCTTTGAATTAACACTCATAAATGGTCGCTTAACTTTACCTTTACCAGCACCTATAAAATCGTGGTATGCCGCTTTTCTATTTTCATGTTGGTTTGGAAAAAATAGTTTTCTTTTTAGTTTACCAGTTTTCTTGGGTTGCATATTAGATAACATTAATCCACTCCACATTAAATTAGGTGTTGTTGTTGCTCCTCTTTTTAATCTTTTCTTTTTATAGCCCTCACTATATGGCTTAAAAGATCCACCTCTCCAATCTTTTCCTTTTGAAGTTCTTGTTTTAATTACAGTTTGAATAAACATAGTAGCTTTATTCACTGCTACATCTGCTCGTGTAGCAACTTGTTTATTTAATTTGGCCAATGCCAGTTTGACTTGTGCATCACCAACTACAAAATTAAAATCCATTATCTTACTAATCTTAATTGATGTACTGCTTCTTTTTCTGAATTAGAAATAGAACTATCACCGTCTTGGTCATATTCTACTCCGTCACGCAATATATCATTAAATTCTTCTTCGTAAGCTGTCCTATAAAAACTTCCCATTTGTTGAAACCTATCTTCATCACCAGATGAATTAAATTTTGTCAAAGCTGGACATAAATAAAACCCTAAACATCTATAAACTGTTGCTCTAGTCCATTGTGAATCTGTTAATTTTGAATCTGTCATTTCTACTGAGCCAATATAACTTCTATCTCTAACTTTGTTAGCTTGGAATACACTCCACCATTTATTTCTAATATCTCTTTTTACATCTGCAATAGCTTGTGTGACATAAGTGTCTTGTTGGGAAGTGGATAATCCCATATTGCCAATATCTGGTTGATATGTGGCTAAATCTGATCTTGTTGCAAGTGCCATAATAATATTTCCTTTAATTAGTTTGGGGGAGAGTGTTATCCCTCCCCCTTTGTTTAACTATGATTAGTTAATTACAGAAGCGAAGAATCCATCATTAACTCGACACCATAAGTATCGTGTAATTCTGCTACTCCGTAAACTGCTGTTGCGACTATTTCGTCTGCACGTAAACTAGCATCTCTTTGAGTTTCTAGTTTAAGGTCTTGCATCATAGCAAGTCCCATTGCTTCTTTATGAAATATAGCACCTTTATAATCACCAGTTGTGCCTGTATTAGAAATGTTTGAAGATTCGTAAATAGGAACTCCACCTACTCTGCCTACAAATCCTGTTCTCATTGCTTCATTAGCCACATCACTTGCATTTGGATTAGCAAATGTATTAGTAATTGCACCTTTTAGGTCATAAGCAATATAAGGGTGTACTACACAAGCTAAATCAGTTGTTGGTACTCCTAAATTCCTTAATTCCGCAATTGCCTCAAATAGTTTTGCCGCAGAAAAAGCAACATCTGCTCCACCTACGATTTTACTAAATGAATCAAATAATGCGATTAAATCTGTATCTATTTTCTTCGCAATTGCATTTCCAAATAGCTTACCAATATCACTAGCAACATTTCTAGATGCTGAGTTTCTTGCTAAGTCTGTTAGTGTAGTCATAATACCAACTTCTGATGCTGTTATAGTCACAGAACTTGGATTAATTGCAGTGTTTGATAAATCAGATGCTTCACTTACTCCTGCCGCTGATACTGCTGCGTAAATTGGCACTTCTACCGATTTACCTTGTCCGCTGATAGTATAATTCTTTACAAGATTTCTCATTATTGATTGTTCTTGTGCTACGAATAATGCTTCAGCTATGATCTCGGTATATAATTCCGATATCGTTGAGCTTGTTGTTTCGTTTGCCATTATAATTCTCCTTAATTATTTATTTGGTTAAATTTATGACTGAGGGGTTTTTATCCCTATCCGCTCTATATTCAGCATATCGCTGTCTATCTTTTGGATTAGTCATATCTAGATCCGCAATGTTAAATGGTTTTTGCGTACCACCACCGACATTCCCTACACTTCCAGATCCGCTAGGACTAGCAGTTTTAAAGTGTGGATTATCGTCTAAAAATTTACCAACATACTCATCAATGCTTAGTGGCTCACCTTTATCGTTATACATTGGAGCATTATTATCTCCTATAATCTCTGGTTTACCATCTTCACTTAATCGTACCTTGTCTTTTAATAAATTAACAACTTGAGTCGGTTTAATAGCTTGTAAGCCACTAGCCGATTTAATCAAGGCATCATCTATTCTTGTCTTAGTGAGTTCTGATCTTAAAGACTTTATTTCACTATCTTTTTTTTCAGCTTGTTCTTTTATGATTTGGTCAAACTCACCTCGTTTTTTCTGCATTTCGATTTCTTGCTGTTCCTTTTCCTCTTTAAGCGATCTAGCTTCTTCTGGATCAATACCAGCATATTTTTTCTCATACTTTGCTCGTTCTCTTGCTAGTCGCTTCTCAATTATCTTATCAACTTCCGATTGTGCAATCGTTGGTTCAGTTTGTTCTTCGACAGCTTGTTCCTGTTTTGTTTCTAGAGATTCAGTATTCTCAATCTCCGTTTTTTGCTCGTCAGCCATAGTGATTACTCCTATATTATTAAGTCGCCTTGTTCATTGTACCAATCAGGGTCGATTGGTTGTAGGTGGTGGCGACAATTATACCCACCTCTATTTACGAAAGGATCGCTCCCTGATTTGCCTTTCCAGCCTTGCGATCCCCATAAATCTCTTGCTTCTTTTTCTTCAAATTTTCTACCAACATTATTTCTACAGAATGGTCTGCTATCACCTATTAAATCTCCATAATAAAGATAATGTGTTAAACCAGCTTCTTCTGCTTTGGCTTTTGTAAATTGTCCGTCAAATTCCATTAAGCTATCGTGAGCTAATTGTTTGGCATATTTTCGCATATTATTACCAACTCTATCTGCTCCGTAAATAGTATGCAATTTTTTAACCGCTAATTCTTTTGCTGCTTCGTCTGTACTTGTTCTAACAAATTCAACTAATTCGTTAATCTCATTTGAATCAGCTTTAATATACACACCATTTATTCTTTGCTGTAAGTTTTTAACCATATCATTATATGGTCTGCCACTTATTGTTGCTGAATAAACTTCATCAGCTAAAGCATTGGTAGTTTCGGAAGCAATATCCATAAACCCAGTAAACTTTAATCTTTTAAGATTAGTAATAGTTTGTATATCAACCTCAGTTAATGTGGCAAACTTTGGATCTATAGGTACTGCTTTAATGTTGTCTATGATTTGTTGTGCGACTTTATCGTATTCTCTTACTGTATTGTCAGCCCATAAAGCATAATGTTTATCTATTAATTGTTTTAATTTTGGTCTTATTTGAACTGCAAAATTTGCGTCCCACAATATCCCATTTCTAATCGGTGCTTTTGACACCGCATTAACAACATCTTTTTCTAAATTTTCTAAAGCTATGTTTAATCTATTAACATGCCTAACTTCTATATCATCAACAAGGTTTTCTCTTAGCTGTGCTAGTTTTTCAATTTTATCCATTATCGTTTACCTTGTCCTCGATATTTTTTAAACGACCTTCTTTTGCTTTTATTCATAGAGCTTAATTTAGGATTACGACCTATTGAAGTACCATGATATATAGCTTCGTGTTCTGTGTGAGCTTTCCACTTTTTAGCCATTACTCTTCAATAGCTTGTTGCGTTTCCGCAGTGTCAAATACTCCTACTGTTGAATTAGCATCTATTTCTTCGTTTATAGTTTTAATTACTTCATCTTCATCAATAGTTGCACTTACAATCTGCTTATCTATTTCTTTGGCAAATGTAGATGATTTAACACCACTTGCTTTTGCTCTCTGTAAGTAATCTAGATCACTAGCATAATCTCTTAAATTAAATGAATCTGGATAATCTATTTCACCGTCAAATACTTTATTTTGCCACATAGCATAAAGGCTAAATATATGCTCTTCTGTATTTTCCAATAAGTCAGCTTTCTCACTTAATACTGAATTAAGATTTTCAAATTCAGTTTGTAAAGCTATTCCAGATGCCACTGTTGATTTGGTTTGCCTTACTCCGCTAGTGTGTGTTGCTCTATCTATCATTTCAACTTTTTGCTCTATTGAATTTCTTATCTCAGAAAGGTTTGCTCCACTTGGTTGTAATAAGTATGGTTTTAGACCACTTTCTAAATCATCTGGCATACTTATAACTGCACCAGCACCAGCACTAGCCTCAACACCTTGAGTCTTAACTAAACTTGGGTGATTAGATAATCTGATTAATTGCTCCATTTCAGATAGCTCGTTGTAAATAGACCGTTGCAATAATGCAACATCTGTTAAATCAGATAAACCTACCGCCAATCTAGGCGATCTTTTGTTATATAAAATTGTTGCTGGAATACGACCAAGATTATTAACTTTTTCTTCTACTAACTGTGGATCTCCTGACTTTTTTGGTACAAACACAACTTTAATTTCATTAGGAGTCCATAACCTAAAGAATGTTCCGTCTTTGTTAATTTCTTCTCTTACTTTTACATAATCTAAATAATATTTACCGCTTTTAGCTCTTGTATAATGCCAATCGTAAACATTTTCAGGAGTGATAAGATTTATGTAAGGTCTTATGCCCTCTCCTAATTCTTCAGCTAAAGTTTGTGCGTTTGATTCAGGTTTATCAACAAATAACCACACATTCCCATATACACTTGCGTAAATTTGTGCATTTTTCATAAATGCGTTAAAATTTTGTCCATCTAGGTCTGCGTCTTTTAAGAATGATTGTAAACTAGGATCATCATTAATACTTCCAAATTCCCTTGTCGGTGGAACTCTAAACATAAAACTTGAATATATAGATATGATATTTCTACAATGATTGTCTAAAGGTGTATAATTAACCCTTTTATCATACTCCATATCTAATTCTAAGGCGTATTCGTGTAGAAATTTACCAGCTTTATATTCATCACCACCTAAATAGCTCCTTAAATAAAACTCCCACCTATTTACCATTAAATCGTAATCTTGGTGTGTAGATTCGACAAACTCCCTATCTCTTATTACTGAATCCATTGGGTATGGATATTCATTTGAAAAATACTGTACCATTATCTGACGCTCCATCTCTGAGGTAATTCTTTTTTATATTTTTTTTGTATTGGGAACAAATAATCAACCGCATAACCGATTGCATCGTTGATATGGTCAAAGCCACTATCCTTGTCTGGTTGTGTTGTTCCCTCTTTGTATAGATGTCTTTCTAAACCTCTAATAATATTTTTGCATTTTGGGTCTATAAACATCAATCTTTGTTCGTTTGCATTTTTTAATTTAGAATTAACTGCATTTATTCTATCCCTCACTTGAGGGTGTTGTGTTTTAACTCTAATAGTAAATCCTGCATTTTGTAATATTGTCAAATCAGTCTTACCACCAGCACTTGTTTTTCTTTGCCTACAAGCTGGATCAGGATAAACTATAATTTGTCTATCTGGGTATCTTGATTTAATTTCGTTTACAATTTCTTCTGTATTTGATGAGTAAATAATAATTTCATCAATAAAATTTAAGGTGTTTCCTTTTAATTGGAAAACTGCACTACTCATAGGATCAATATTGAAATCCATTCCTATATGTACCGCTCCATCTTGAATATCTATTCTTTTAACATTTTTTTCTCGGTCAAAATTATAATAAATAGCACCAGCATAAGTTTCAAATGTTGCTAAATACTCTTGCCTAAATGTTCTCTCGTCTAAATCGTTTTTTGCTTGTTCAACTTCATCTGTATCTACTTGCTTACCATCTAAGGTAGTAAATTGAAAACTATTCCAATGTTTATCTTCTTGTGATTTACAATATAAATCATAAGCATAATTTCCAAACCCTCTTGGTGTACCGCAAAATAATACATGACCTTTTTTATCAGATAATGTCGGTCTTAATACCTCATACCAAGCCTGACTAGGTATGTCAGCAAACTCGTCCATTACTAAGAAATCTAATCCTACACCACGAAGGGAATCATAAGAACGATCTGCTCCTCTTAATGCAATAAGGCTTCCATTTTTTAAGCGAATAGATAAATCAGACATATTGGTTTTTTTAATCCAATTTAATTCTTTTAATCTTACATATAATGCTTCCCAACATACTTGTTTTGCCTGTCTATATGTAGGACACACAAACCATACATTTCTTTTTGGTTGTGATGCGTATTTAATAAGCTGTCTAATAGCTAAGTGTGTTTTACCAAATCTCCGCCCTGTAATTAGGACTTTAAATCTAGCCTTGCTATTTACTACTTTTTTCTGTGGCTGACTTAATGGCACTAATCTCTATTTTAATATATACCTTTCTACCAGCATATTCGCTGTTTAAAATGTACTCTTTTTGTTCTGTTGGCTTTAATTCATTTACTCGTTGATTGAGCCAACTCATTATTTGTTCATTACCCATAAGGGATTACTTTTTTGATTTTTTCTTTTTCGGTTTTTCTTCAGGTTTATCTTCAGCTAATTTCCAGCCTCTATAATCCCAATGTGCTTTGTTGTTATCATAATCTATTTTATTTCGCTCTATTGGATTACGACCTTCTTTTACTAATTTTACTTTCATATTGTTCTCCTTAATCTATAAATGGTAGTGGTGTATCTCCCTCTAAATCACTTGGACTATCAGATTGACCTAACATATTCTTACCCAAGAATATTTGCATAGTCACATTTCCTTTTTCAGCCGATTGCCATTGTAGTTGTCTTAGACGCATTTTTCCTTTTGATCTTCCTTTTGTCAGATAATCGGAATATTTTTTCCTAATTAGGCTTTCATCACACCCATAAAAGTCTGCTATTTCTGTATTTGTGCAATGATAAGAAGCTAGTTTAGTAATTTCTTCTGTGTCAATATTGTATTTTTTTGGTCTTGCCATTGTTTTTCCTCTTTCAAACTGTTTGTATCAGTACCTCTTTCGAGTAGTTTAGCTGTTTTTCCTGTAAAATCTTCCCAGCGTTTAATTATTAAATCGCAATATGTTTCATCTTTTTCCATTCCGTAACATATTTTATTAGTTTTTTCACACGCTAGAATAGTCGTACCACTTCCTAAAAAAATATCTAATATTATAGAATTTTGATCGAAAGCTGATATTGCCTCTTGGACAAATTTTACTGGTTTTGGGCATGTATGATGTTCTCTTAATTTATGAAATCTATCTGAATTAAAATCAAAATAATCTAGATTATATTTATTTTTATTTTTACCCCACAAAAATATAGGCTCTACTTTCCTATAATATGAAAATTTGCCACCAGATTGTTTATTTCTGCTAATCCAATAAAAAATATCATCTGGATTTTTTGATAACCAAAATAGATTGTATTTCCAACCAGCAGTTAAAAAAATAAAATTTGAACAATATTTATATAGTAAATCAAACCAAACATTGCAAAAATCAATATACTCTTGTCCGCTTTTATCTTTATGTTTATTATATTCATAATTAATGCCGTACGGTGGATCAGTAAATACCATATTTGGCGTTTTATTATTTAATAAGATCAAATAGTTATCTTCTAAAGTACAATCTCCACATAATAATCTATGATTACCCAATTCCCATAAATCACCGTTTTTAACTTTATTCTCATAATTTTCAGGTAATTCATCTTCGTCTGTCAATCCGTCTTGCTCTACAAAGAGTAATTTTTCTAATTCTTTTTCATCAAACCCTGTCAATGCAAGGTCAATATCCATTTTATCTAAATCTTGGACTTCAATCTTCAACATATCATCGTCCCATAAGGCATCTTGATTAGCTCTGTTATCTAATAAACGATATGCTTTTATTTGTGCGTCTGTAAGTCCTTTTGCAACTTGTACTGGTGCTTTCTCTAATCCTAGTTTTTGTGCCGCTTGGTATCTTGTATGTCCGACTATAATAACATTAGACTCATCAACAACTAATGGTTGTTGCCACCCAAATTCTTTAATGCTTGAGGCTACCTTATCAACAGCTTGTTTTTTACGAGGATTTTTTGCGTAAGGAATTAAATCCTTTAATTCAAGTTGTTTAATTTCCATTTAACATAATCAGGGTTATTTTTTTCAATCTCAGTATAGTGCGTTGCCATACCATTTACAATATCTTCTTCAGATTCACTTGTTTTTAAATTTCCAAATTGCCTTATATACCAGACAGCATGAAGCAACTCGTGTTTAACTAAATCCACAGCAATAGTACCACCGTCTGCAATAATATTTTCATCTACATAAATAGTCATATCTCTACTATGAAAACTACCTTGTTGTTCGGCACATTCGTAAGATAAATGACTATTTATTTGAACAATTTTTATTCGATAGTGTGATAGATAAATAAACTCAGGAAGATTAATTTTTGTCCCCACACTATTTGTTTTTGCGTTTCTTTTTCTTCTTTTTTGGGGGATATCCCATTCCTTTTGGTGCCATAATTAACTCCTATTATACATCATCTATTAAAGCTGCCACTATGCAAGTAGCTGAAGCATCACCAGCATCACCTATATCTGAAGCGATTGCGTGAATATTTGCTACTGTGACTTGAGGTAATCTAGCAAACCAAGATTCACCAGCACCTATAAAAATTCCGTCTGCTAAGTTATATGCCGCAGTACCACCATCAATAGATACTACTATTCCGTCTGCGGAGCTTGTGTTTTTAATAAATAAGAATTTTACCTTATCACTTGTTGAAACTGCTGTTAAATCAGTGTCTTGATCGACTGCTGTATAATCTAAAAATCTACCAGCTATTAAGTCAGCACTTGTTGTTGTGACTGATGTTAATTTATAATACCATTTATCGTTTGCGTCATCTGGTGTGACCGTCATTGATCCGCTAATAGTTTTGGCAATTTCATCAGGTAATATCGTAGCACTCAAAGTTATTGATGCGTCATCTGCCATTTTAAAATCTCCATTTGTTGTATTTTTGATACAAGTGTATCATTATAGCAACCTTTACCCTTTTCCACCGACCTTTGTCAATAGGTTTTTTCAAAATATTTTTTTAATTCTTCTATTGCTTCTCGTAATCTATTACCAGCATATCCTTTGGGGAAGTTATATATAGAGGTTATCTCTTTAAGGTTATGATCTAGAACACAAACTTTATATAATAATTCAAATGCAAAATCTCCAATATATTCATGTATCTTAGATAATCTGAATATTGCATCTATTCTATCTACCGCCATATCGTTCCATCTACTTCTACCAACCTTGTTAAAATCACAAGTAAAAGTGCCAATTTTACTCTTTTCCCATATTCTTCTATATCGTAAAGCAGTATAATATTGATGTATAGTAAGTGTTTTTTTTGACCTTAGTAAATCTAAAGAAGATTCTGCAACATTAATCATTACAATTCTTTCTTTATTTGATCCTATAATTTTTGGCTTAATCTTGCGTTTGTCTAGCTTTTTAAGTGCTTCCATGTGGGAAGTGTACTTGATTTGTTTTTATCCAACAATCAAATTTTTTTACCAGTCATATAATTAAAGCTAACTTGTTCTTTTCCATTGGTAAAAGTTATTTCATTCCAAGAATGAAAAGTCATTACATAACCATCAGGAACAGTATTAGGATATTTTTTACGGAAAAATTGTTCTGGTGTAATCTTTTTCTCGGCAACAATACTATCTTCATCAAGCCATCTTTCTTGACTTAAAAATGTAGAAAAATGCGGAATAAACTCAAAGCTAGATGCTTTTTTTACAATTTGATTATATTTTTCAATCAAGGTGTCCTTATTTACTTTATGTTTTATCTTGTTATATTTTTGTAAAGCAACCTTTTTACTGCCTCTCTTGGCCTTTAATCTTCCCCATATTTCATTAAATTCATCTATATATATTATATCATTACTTATTAATTGTTTATGTTTATTGCCATGAGGTTTGCCATCTGATTTGCCAATTCCATCTTGGTAATCATCATAATTAATAATTTTTATAATGTTTGGGAAGTCTGCTGATTTGCCCTCTGGTTTGACGAGTAATATGCTATTAAACTTGACGAGTTTATCAATATAATGCCTAGCTTTGCTTTGACTCCAACCCCAAGCCTCTGACATATAAGATACTGAATGACACAACTCACCTCGCCTTAGTCTAATTGTTTGATTTCCTATTGTAAAATCCCTCTCTGCAAAACTAGCTTCCAGCAATATCCAGATCCAAGCACCTATCTCACAAAACGATCTATCTCGTTTATTTAAAGACGGGTGATTTAATATTCTTCGATCAATTTTTATATATCCTCTCATAAGTCTTTGCCCTTTCATTTAATAGGTCTAATACCTTCTTATTATTTACCTTTTCACAAGGCGACATTTTTACATATATTTGTGCGTAAATAAAAGGGTTTATTTGCCATTCTTTATAAAATCTTGCCTCTCCTATATCGTGGCTTATTTTATGATACCTATATTCCATTGGTAAAACATAAAAATCGGAAGGCTTAATGCCAGTACCACCGTCAGTTAATATTCTTATATGACAAGCCTGTGATCCTGACATTTGTCCGATCATACAAGGCTGTGATCTTATGTAATTAAGATGCTTTGTAGACCGAATAATATTTTTCATAAATAACGAGGCAACTAAAACGAAAGGGCGATTTCATTTGAAGGACAGTTGCCTCAAAACCCTTATAAACCCCCATTTTTTAAGGTCAATATTTTTTCTTTACAAATATTAATAATTTAATTAGATTCTTAACAAATAAACAAAGGGCGAAATGATAATTCAAGATCCTAAATTCATATACGACACCGCACAAAGTATGGAATATAATTTTCAAAAATGGAGAAGGTGGAATCGTAGAGAAAGAGAAAGTCTAGGAATAGAACAATATGGGGATATTGAAGCTAGAAAAGTATTTGACCAAATATTTATTAATTTAGATGGAAATAATAAGGAGCAATGCAAATGAAAGTTTTTTATGATCCTATGCAAGAAATAGACCAAGACAAAGACCAAAGAATAGTAATCCAATATTTAATATTTTTAACTTCAATAACGAAATTTATCAGGAGCTTATAATGCGAGAAGCAAAAAGAGAACATTTAAAATACAAAACAATAGGTTATTCTTATACTTTAAAACAGGCACAAGAATTTGACGAGATGTTTTATTTTATTGTAAACGAAAGAAATAGATTAGGTAAAGAGAAGCAAGAGTATTTAAGTAAAGAAATAATTAATGCTGGAGGAGTAGCACCTAATTTAAGAGCATTAGTTAAAACTAACAACCAAGTTTTATTTGATATTATAAAAGAGGAATACGACAGACAGAAAGGGCGAAGATGAAAACAATAACTATTATATTAGTTTTAGTAATATTGAATGGTTGTTCAACTTATAAAAAACCAATAGTCGATACAAGAGGTAGGTCTGATAGTAATATCCAATTAAATATGGATAGATATTGGGACGACTATTATACTTGCAAAGAATTAACAGAAGATAATTCAAGCGATATATTTGAGGGTAGTAAAAAGTTATACAATGTGGTTTTTAGACCTAAATTATTGTGGTTATCGCCTAAAGCCGAAGATAGACAAAAACAATTAATGAAAAATTGTTTATCGGGTCGTGGGTATAGTGTGGTTGGTTGGGAATAATGATAAAATTAATAAATGATATTGCTATTCACATAAGCAACTTTTTGAAAATTCTTATAGTTTTATTGCTAATACTGTTATTTTTTGAAATGCAAATAATTTACGATACTAATTGGTGTAGTAGCTCTATAGAAATATTGCGTCAGCAAATTTCTGATCTTTGGTACTTAAATCATTTAGATAAAGTGGATATAGTAAATGAGTAGTTTTTTAATGAGGTGGAAATTTTACAAGTTTTTATGCAAATTATTAAAAAAGAAATGAAATATTTAGTAGTATTATTATTAACATCGTGTTCTCCGTTTCATAGTTTTATGATGGATAATGCTTACATATTTGAATCAGATTATAGTTTAGAATGTATTACGGAAGAAAATATAATGAGGTGTAAAGAAATTGACTAAATTAACTTGCAGAGAATGTAAATGGGAAACAGAAAAGAAACACTTTGGGTTTATTAGTGAAGAAAACAACAATCATTTATGTATGGTTTGTTATAATACTATGTGGGGAAACCTATATAGCAGCATTACTAAAGATGAGGTTGTAAAGTATTATGAAAACAAAGATTAAAAATTGTATAACTTGTGGAGATGAATTTCAAATTACTAAATGGCAACAAACAAGAAAATATTGTTTTAATCCTAAATGTAGTAAAGGATATTATAACACAAGCAACAAGAAAAGACAAAATGCAAAAAGAATATAATTGCGTAATCAAAATTGAATGGAGCGGTAATAACCATGAAGCCGAAAACAAAGAAGATTACATAAAGAAAGTTAAAGACCAATTCTATGAAGAGTACGGCATTGATTTAGCTGATACTGAAATTACCGAAGTGGAAGAAGACTAAATGCAAAAAAGAAATAATACATATTTAAGTCCTTTTGGTAGATTTATTCTTGGAATGATTATAGTATTTATAATAGCAATCTTATTGGTGATATATGCAACTGCGTGAACAAAATCCTAAATCCTTATTAAAGAAATACCGACATTCTGCATCTAGTGCTTTAAAGATTAAAAATGCTCCACAGTTATTTGTAGCTGATAAAATAATGAAATTAAAGCAGCCTTACGGAGATGCTGCTATTAGAGGAAATGTAGCCGAGCCATTAGGTAGATATTTAATGGCAAAAGATATAACAGAAGAACAGGCTTGGGATTATGCTATAAAGAAATTTAACAAACTAGGTGGGACAGATAAAAAAGAATTAAAATTTGCTTATGATTGTGCTTATAAGATAGCAGAAGAATTAAAATCTAGGCAAATGAAAAGACCCGATCAATACCAAGAAAGAGTATGGAATGATGGAATAGAATTTGGATTAAAATATGGGATTGTTGGGTTTTTAGATTTTACATATAAAAATGACTATAATATGGTAATTGATATAAAAACTACTAAACGAGTGCCAACTAAAGCTAATTATGACCATATATTGCAACAATCTTTATATTGGAAATTAACTGGGGAATCTAGAAGATTTGCTTTATTATACGCCTCAGACAAAAGGGTGAATTTTATTGAAATTAGTAAGCAAGAATTACAAAATAGCTGGGAAGAAATGTTATTTAATATGAGATTTATTGAGAAAATGGATAATCAGTGTAAATCAAAAGAAGATTGGTTATTGTCGTTTCCATATCCGTCAATAGATAGTTTTTATTATAGTGATGAAAACTTTAAACAACAAATAATAAAACTTTACAAAGGAGTAATACAAAATGGCTAAAAAATACATAAATTGCGAAATCAATAAAGTGTTTGAGCCTAAAGGTGGTAAGTTTGGATTGAGCTTAAAGCCCTTAGAGGATAATGACGATATTGAAAATTCAAATTCATATAAAGCTCAATATAATAATTTTACAATAAATTATTTCTTGAATGGCGAGGATATTCCCAATTGGGCTAAACAAGGCAACAAGATTAAATTTTGTTATTCAATCAACAATGGTTGGGTAAACATTAATCAAGATGACGGGGTAGAAATAATTAATAATGATAAAGAAGATAAAACTTTTAATGAAGCGGTTGATGAATTAGATGATAGTTTTGATCCAACTGAATTAGAAAAAGAATTAAACAATCAAACTGAAGATCCTACATTAAATAGAATAAATAATATGGCTGAGTTGTATGCTAAGATATTTAAAGCAATACATACTCACGATTATTTAAAGAAACTTGATACTGGTCTTAAAAAAGACATTGCGACAAGTTTTTTTATTCAATTAAATAGGTAGAAAGGTTTATGAGGGTGGAATTTTATCTCCCAAGTTTTTTTTTCACCCTCGCCCATTATGAAACTTGTAATAATATCTTTAGGAGCGGGAGTGCAATCAACAACAATGGCTTTGATGGCGGCTAAAGGAATTATTGAGCCTTATCCAGACGCTTGTATTTTTGCAGATACCCAAGCCGAGCCTGATGCAGTAGCAGAACATTTAGAATGGCTTAAAACTGAATTACCTTTTCCAATATATATTGTTAGTAAAGGTGATTTAAAGCAAGATACTCTTAATGCTTTAAAGCCAGATGGTAATAAATTTATTACTATACCTATTTTTTCCAAGAATCCACATACAGGGAAAAAAAGCCTATTAATGCGTCAATGTACTAATGATTATAAAATACAACCAATTAAAAAGAAAATTAGAGATTTATTAGGTTTAGTAAAATATCAAAGAGTTAAAAAAGACACGGAAGTTGAACAATGGATAGGAATATCTATGGACGAAATAGGAAGAATGAAACCAGCAAGAGATAAATGGATTACTAATAGACACCCATTGATTGAAATGAGAATGACTAGGAAAGACTGTAAAGACTGGCTTAGTAAATATTATCCGCAAATAAATACTCCTAGATCAGCTTGTACTTTTTGTCCATTTAGAAACAAACAAGATTGGCTTGACTTGAAAAAAAATGAAAAAGAATGGTTAGAGGTTGTTGAGTTTGATAAATTAATTAGGGACGGTGGCAATAAAACAGAAGATAAAATTTATCTTCATTCTAGTTGTCAACCAATAGATGAAGTTAATTTTAATGAAAAAGAGGATCAGTTAGATATGTTTAACAATGAATGTGAGGGTATGTGTGGAGTATGAACAGTATTGAAGAAATAAACAAACTCAAAACGGAAACTGAAAAATTAAGCAAACAAGCACGACTAGATAAAGCTGGTGTAGATTCGTTAATGCGTCAAAGAGATCGTCTTAAAGCCACTAGATATTTACACTATAGATTTGATGCAACTCAAAAAGATGCAGAGATGAAAGCAAAAGCAGATGAAAAAATTAAAGAACTAGACGAACTAATTAACAAAGCTGAAAAAGATTCAGGAAAATCTTGGGCGGAATTAGAGGCTCATAGAATACATATAGATTTATTAAGATCATATCATTCAACAAAAAGGGAGGAGTTAAAACAAGGGTTATGAAAACAACTGTTAAATATGGAATTGATTTTCCTATATGGAATGGTGGCAACAGAATTATAGGTGTTGCTACTTGGCGACTTAAAAAAAACAATCTTAATTTATTTTGTAATTATAGACGGAAGAAAGATGGCAAAAGACTATGGGAAGGGAATTTATATATAACTGAAAAATTTGCGAGTAATTTTCCAATTAAAGAATATAAGGGGAAAAATGGTAAATTTACAGTCTATCAAATACCCCTACAAGATTTGCAAGAATACAATAATCAGATATGGGATAAGTATTACCAAAAGAAAAACGCTAATTTGACTAGCCCTATATACTCGCAAGAGCAAATATCTGACATTTTAAAGAAAAATCCTATTATAAGGGATATTGCCGAGCATTTTGGCGGTGGGGAATTAACCCCAAACCTCTAAATCGATTTAAAGGGGTCAAACTTGCAAATATAAGCGATTTTGCTCCTCAGCATCTCATAAGATGATTTTTATTTTACATAGCTATTTTAAGCTAAAATAGAGCTATATAATATAGAACATTTAGGGAACATACCCTAGATATTTAAAATAATTAAAATAATTATCTTTTTTATTTGATTAATATTAATAATTCTTATAATTTATTAACAATGATTAACGAAAGGGAAAATAAAATGCAAACATTAAAAGAACAAAATATAGATACTAAAAAAATAAACTATATATCTTTTGAAAGACCAACAGATTGTATGGTTATCTTATTTCAAGATGGATCATCAATGTTAAAAACTTTTGATAGACTTTCTAATAAACAAATTAAAATGTTAGAAAAATTTGAAAAGACTGATTTAGATATAGAGTTTAAAGAAATTTATTAACAAAACGAAAGGGAAATAGAATGGAAAATTACACAGACCTTAAACAAATACAGGAAATCTTAACAAACAATTATCATGGTATGAAATTTACCCAAGATGATATGTATGTTGTAGGTAATCGTTTATTCATCAATGAAGATGGTAAAATTACTACCTATGATTACCCAGTTAATCCTTACTTTGAGGCTTATTCTACTGGTATTAATTATACAACCTTGTCTTTTAAAACATTTATTGATTCTGAGGTTGAAACTGAGAGAAGAAGACAACTAGCAGAGTTTAAAGAATCTCACAGAGAATTAATATCATATCAAAAACAAGTAAACTAAATAATATGGAAACTTTATTATATTACTTTTTACTACCAGCTTTCTTTGGAGGGTTGGTAGTATTTATTTTATTACTAGCTTATCAATATCAACAATGGGAGGATAAACAATGATATGTCAAGAATGTGATAAGCCAATTAAAAAAGGGCAAAAAGTACATAAAGAATGGACAGAAGGTTGTGGTGTTCTTATATATCATAAAGTTTGCAAAAAACTTAATGAACAAAGACATCAGAATATAATAAACCGAATTAGGTGTTATTACTAATTTATCGTAAAGTGATCTGCTGGGTGGAAATTTCTATCCAGTAGTTCACTATCTTTAAGTTCTACATATTTTGTTTCTATTTTTATTGATTCTATACTAGGCACAAATTGCGTTGCTTGTGCCATATCCTTTCTAAACCAATCTTCTCTTTGTAAGTTTGGGTAAACATCTGGAAAGTCAAAATCAAAATATATGTAGTCTTGCATAAAGTCGTGTTTTACTAAAACTTTTGCTCTTACCTTTACTACTTTATTTAGCAATTCCACGAGCCTTCTCGAAACTTCTTAAACCACCAAACCCAAGCATAGCCATAACTAAAGGCATTAAAACTCCCATGTCTAAGGCTGGTAAGGGCATAGTTTCAATAGAAAACACCGCTAAAACAAAAACTAAAAATTGTTTAATTACAAATTCCCATAATAGAGCAACAGCACAAGTCATGCCGATTGTTGGTCGCCAAGCTCTTTGCATAAATCCACTAATCCCACCAGCAGTAGATTGTGAGTCAGCAAGGTTTATATCCATTTGCTTTTCTTTAAGTTTAGATTGTAATTTTTCTAAAGCAATTTTTGCTTCGTTTCTTTCTTCGTCTGAAGTGTAGAGATCATCTACTATATCTCCAATAGCTTTTATGCTGCCACCACCTAATAATTTCCCTAACATTATAATCCCCTTATCATATTGGAAAGGATCAAAGCCCTAGACTTAACTTGCACCGCCCACCTAGAATCCATCATTTCATCTGAGGCTTTACTAAAGTCTTTGTCTTTCAATCCTTGTAAAAAGTTTTTAAATTTTAATACTCTGGGTTTGCCTAAGTTGAAACACATTTCAATTAAAACTGATTCAACAATTTCTTTTTGTTT
>TARA_R100001594_G_scaffold3221_2_pt1 | contig 33335 bp, 35 predicted proteins | sample TARA_R100001594 | Tara Oceans TARA_R100001594 (sample SAMEA2622752) | marine metagenome | biome: marine biome (ENVO:00000447); feature: marine epipelagic mixed layer (ENVO:xxxxxxxxx); material: "saline water (ENVO:00002010), including plankton (ENVO:xxxxxxxx)" | depth 150 m | reverse complement strand
ATTGTAATGGAAGATTACTCTGATTCAACTAATGATCCGTATATAAGATTATATGATGTTAAAACTATCGCTTCATTTGGGTATAAAAAGAAATTCCCTAGATATGGTCAAGGTGAGATAAACAGAAATCATTCAATGCAACTTGGTACTTATGGTCTAGGTGTTATAGAAAAATATGGTAGATTAGATTCAATAGATTTAATTTATTACAATAAAGATGATTCAAGAATGAAAATGCAGTCTGTCCCACTTGGAATTACAAACCAAGCAAAAATATTTTGGAATGTAATAAATCAAGAACATTCAAAGGGGTTGCCAAATTTTAGTCTTGGTACTTCTCCATCAAAGGATTGGATGTGTGGATATTGTTCATTTAAGGATCACTGTAAACCACCAAAATTTAAATAATGGAGAGAAGCAATGACTAAAAAAACAAACTACTTTACAGAGCTTGACCAAGTAGATGTTACTAAACATATTGAGAAGAAAGGTAAGTTTAGTTATCTAAGTTGGGCATATGCTGTAAGAGAGTTAAAGAAGAGGCATCCAGATGCTACATGGAAAGTACATGAATGGGAAGGTATTCCATTTATTGCTACCGAATGTGGTTTCTTTGTAAAAGTAAGTGTGATAGTGAATGAGGTGGAGATGACACAAGTACATCCAGTATTGAATCATCAAAATCAACCAATAGCAGCACCAAATTCATTTCAGATAAATACAAGTATACAAAGATGTCTTGCAAAGGCAATAGCATTACATGGTCTTGGTATTCACTTATTTGCAGGTGAAGATTTACCACCAAGTCCACCACTAACGGATGAGCAAGCTGAGCAGCTTATAGGCTTGTTAAATGAAAATGATAAAGAAGGCTTAATTGATACTATTAAACATCAAATAAGCATGGGGCAAATCAATCAAGGTAATTTCCATAAAGCTATGGAACATTACACAAACACATAAGGAGTAATATGTCAACAATGGCTGATACATTAAAACACGAAGAAGCTCTGTTTATTCCAAGTGAAGAAACAACAGAGACAACTAAAGAGGAATATGTTCCAAAGGTAGAAGGTGAATATCTTGGACATATAGTAGAAACTCGTACAATTGTAAGAGAATTTACAAAAGATAAAAGACAGATGAAAGCACGTATTTTTAATTTCAAAGTTGAAATAGCACCAGAAAATACACATAATACATATACAATACATAATACAGATGGCTCAACAAGAGAAGTAAGTGGAGAGCATTATGTAGGTCATACTATTATGGCTGATGGTGTATTTAGGTTCTTAGAGCCAGGAGATGGTGATACATTTGTATCTAACGCAGAAGGAAATAAAAGATACTTAATGTTCTGTCAATCATTAGGAATGGAAATACCAACAGAAGAGCGTACAATAAATGGTAAAACTGTTAAAGTTCAATTATTGCCAGATATTAAAGAGCAAGACATGAATGGTACGCCAGTTGTAGCTGTAGTTGGTAGAGGTCAAGATTGGACAGATGATCAAGGTAAAACACGTCCATCATGGAAAGTAAAGTTTACCAAACTATGGGAAAGTGGAAAACGCTTAGCAGGTACTACTACTGATGATCTTCCTTTCTAAGAGATCAAAAAAAGCTATTGCAAGATTTCTTGTAAAAAAGCTAAATAGGAAACCAGATAAAGTTGCTAAATTCCTTGGTATAGGTAGAGCAACTGTTTATAGGTGTTTAAAAGATTCGTAAGTATAGGTGGTAATCTCTCTTAGAGGTCTGAGTCGGATTACACAATATATAGCATCTCACTAGGTAAGAACCTATATTAAAAGACGAATAACATTAGCTGGCTGGAAGTTGCAGCTCGAAAGGGATAAAAAAGCTTGAAAAAATAAAAACTCTACTTAGTTAAAAAAAGAGGGCTGATACAAGGGCTTAAAGGAGTCCTTGAATAGTTAAATTAAAAAAGGTTAAATTAACTTAAAGTGTCAGCCCTAAAAATTTATGAAAGGCAACAATTATGAGCAGGTACGCTTCTATCAACCTTGATGAACAAAATGGCAACAGTTCCGCACTGTAATCTCACAGCTGCCTGCTCTAATTTTATATGAGAAACGAATACGATAAAAAAATAGAAGATAGAATTAAAAAGTTAGAAAAGGATAGTCATCCACCAGTTGACTGGCAGGAACTTATATATGCTAATATAGAAAGGATAGATCACCTTGAAGATACTAATGAACAGTTATTAGATATTATTAAACATATAACTAGAGAAAGAAAAGAATTGAAAGAAAAAGTAGAGCTAATGGAAAAAATAATTTCAGATACATTTGAAAAAAACTAAAAAGGAGAAATAATGGGAAGAGCAATAGAACAAGATAACAGATTAGAACGTCATGACAAAAGATTTGATGATCATGAAAAAAGAATAAAAGAACTTGAAGGGGTAGTTGCAGAGCTTTCATATAATCTTGTAAATACAAAACAAACTAAAAATGTAGATATAGATGATGAACTTGCAAGGCATGAAAAAGCAATAAGAGAAGAGAACGCAAAAACAGAAACAAAGAAAAAATCAACAAAGAAAAAAGCAGTAGCAGTTGACTAGTATAGCACAGAAGATAAGAAATTATCTTAAAAAGAAGTATGGCAATTCCAACTATAACTCTTCTTCAGAAGAAACCACTACATCTTTACGAATGCGAGATGTGTGGAGAAGTGACAAGAAAAAATAGCTATAAATGGAAAAGTTATTTTACAGGAGATGAAATAGTTATATGTAGAGAATGTGCTTATAAAGAGTCATTTGGAGCAAAAAAAATAAAACAAGCAAAGAAAGAGAGAATACTTGGGTAGAAAAAAATTAACCAACAAAGAGATTACAGAAGCTATTATTGGATTACAAAACAATGACAATATACTGCATAGATTTATACAAGAGAAAGATGTTGAAAACAAGCAGTATTTATCTTTATATTTAGAATACAGAAAAGAAACCTTTAATGAAGAAGTTGAAGGTTTTCACGATTTCGTCAAAGCTAAAGTAGAAAAGTTTGAAAAACAGCAGTCTAAAGAAAAAGATAAAAAGTGAACTTGATACTGTATATATTGATTCAAGTGGAGGCAGGCATCTAACATATATAGAAGCACTGTGTTCAGAGTCACAGATACAGACAAGTAGTGATTGTAAATTAAAACAAAAAGAAAAAGTTATGAATATAGTAGATATAGTTATGCAGATTCTTAAAAGTGAAAATTGGGGAGTTTATTATAGAAACCAACCAATGCAACCTCTTGAAATGCAAGATGGTAATGCACTTTACAAGGTAAATCAAGTTGACGATAGTGAAATTGAAGAAGCAATTGAAAAAGCGTTAACTGGAGAAAAATCTTGGAAGTCTTCACAGATAGATTCGAGTCAGAACAACAACTCCATGAATGGTTGATAACATTCTATGAGAAACAGTTAATTAGGTTTCTCAATGACATTGGTGGAACAACTTCTTATGGTGTAAAGATAACACCTACAGTAGTTAAATCCACTATGCGAAGGTATTCTCAATTATTGGAGAAATACGATGTTATTGATTGGGAACAGTCTTGAAAAAATAGACGAAATAGAAGAAAAGTCAGTACAGGCTATAGTAACTTCGCCACCTTATTGGGGTCTTAGAGACTACAATGCAGATGGTCAGTTAGGTGAGGAGCTTGTACCTGAAGACTTTATTGCAACCCTCACCAAATTATTTAATAAATCAAAACGTGTACTTAGAGATGATGGCACTCTGTGGCTTAACATTGGAGATACTTACTTTGGTGCTAAGGGTGGTCATTGGGATGGTGGTAATTCTATTACAAACGATGGTACTGGTAGTAACTATAGAATGAGAAGGAAAGCACCACCTAAACATCATAGAATAAAAACAAGAGATTTATGTGGCATACCTTGGATGCTGGCATTTGCTTTACAGAAAGATGGATGGTATTTACGTCAAGACATTATATGGCATAAACCTAATCCAATGCCAGAGGCAGTTAAAAATAGATGTGTTAAGTCTCATGAATATATATTCTTATTGTCATTGCAACCACAGTATTATTTTGATTATAAAGCAATACAAGAAAAGTCTGTATATGCTGGAGACAATAGAGCTTTAAGAGGTGATAATAGAAGAGATGAACCTCTTGCTTCTTCTATTGCAGCCAGCTCGCAGCCAACACAAGAATATAGAAATAAACGTAGTGTTTGGAGTATAAATACAGCACAATCTGGTGAAGCACATTTTGCAGTATTTCCCGAAAGGATTCCCGAACTTTGTATAAAAGCAGGAACAAAAGAGGGAGATGTGGTACTTGATCCATTTATGGGTAGTGGCACAACTGCAAGTGTAGCCAAAAGACTTGGCAGAAAATGGATAGGCATTGAACTTAATGAAGAGTATGCACAAATTATAAACAAAAAAACAGCACAAGGGGAATTATTTTGACACAAGACCTTCCAAGTGATACCGCTATTGAACTTGCTGTTATTGGTGGAATCATACAAAACACAGAGAAATATAATGATATATCAAAATATATTGTATCTGATGATGTTTGGCATGAAAGTAAATGTAAAATGTTATGGCAAATAATATCAGGAATGATAAAGAGAAGAGAACATGTAGATATGATCACTATTACAGCAACCCTAACAGAAGAGAATAAAATATTTGGTGTAGATGCTGTCTTTATAGTTGACTGTACTAATAATGCAGCAACATCTAATTCTTTAGAAATATATGCTAAGAAAATGTATGAACAATATTTACTTAGACTTGTTATTAAACAAGCTAAAGAGATTGAAGAAACAGCAATGGATAATAAAATTAATGCAATGGATGTTCTTGTATCAGCACATACATCAATAGGCGAACTTATAAACCTTAGACCTGATAGTGTATTTGATATAAATGAAGCATTAGGAGATGCTGTAGAATCAATACAAAATACAGATAAACTTCTAATTAAAACTGGATTTCATAACGTAGATAAATTTGCAGGTGGACTTACTAGAGGTGAGATAACAATAGTTGGTGGAAGACCTGGGCATGGCAAATCAACAATGCTACTTAACATGTTGTCAAATGTATTGTCATCAGATAAAAAGGTTATGTTATTTAATAGAGAACTTACAAATGTAGAGGTATTAAAAAAACTTATAGCACTAGAATCTGGAAGATTATCTTATGGAATGATACGTCAAGGTATATACGATCAAGAGCATTTACAAGAATTAGATAGAGTTAGGGGATTTATAGCAAAGAAATATAATGCAGATAAATTTAGAATGTATGATCAAATAAGAGATTTTCCATCTTCTGCTACAGAGATAAAGAAGTTTAAACCAGATATTATATTTGATGATTATATACAACTTATAACTCCTGCAGGTAAAGAGGAGCAAAGAAGACTTCAGTTAGAGAGGATAGTAAATGATTATAAATGGATTGCAAAAGAATATAATTGTTCAGTAATTTTAGCTTCACAGCTTAATAGGGCTTTAGAGACGAGAGGAACTCAAAGACCCCAATTATCAGACTTAGCAGAAAGTGGTGCTATTGAACAAGTAGCAGAAAATGTATTCTTTGTTTATTATCCATATAAAGTTCAAGGGGGTAAACCTGAAGAAAAACATGATATAGTACTTGTAGCTGCTAAAGTTAGGTATGGTGAAACAGGATCAATACAAATGGCATATGATGGAGATAAATGCAAAATGTATAATAGTGAAGATGAATTATTTCAAACACCAACAACTGAGGTAACACAAGATGAAATCCCCTTTTAGAAAATGTATAGGTATAGACCCTGGTAAGGGTGGAGGTATCGCAGTAATCAGCGATGAGACAGTAACTATTCATAACTGTCCTAAAACAGTTGATGATATGGCAATGTTAATTGGTATGCATCTCAATGATGTCTCACCATATAGAACAAGAGTATTCTTAGAAAAGGTATGGGCATTCCCTACAGATGGTAGAGTTGGATCATTTGCCTTTGGAGAAAACTTTGGACAATGGCAAGGAATACTTGCATCACATGAAATTAAACCAATGCTTGTAACTCCTAAAGAATGGCAGTCACATTTTGAAATAAAAAAAGGTTTAAAAAAAGATGTACGTAAAAAAATATTAAAACAGATTGCTAAAGAAAAATGTCCATCAACTAAGAAAATAACATTAAAAACTGCTGATGCTTTACTTATAGCTATCTATGGTATGGAAGCTCATTTAAGCTATCCTAATAGCAAGCCTTGGGTAGAGCCTATAAAAAAAGAAAAAGTCTCTTTAAGTGGGTGATTTGGAAGAAATAGAGCCATTGTATTTTCGTGATAGTGATGGTAATTACTATAAGTGTCATAAATTACTTCCAGAGATACGTAAAATATTTGGAGAGATAGAATACTTAAATGGAGAACCTGTGGAAATAATAACAAATAAAGAGGCAAGTGAAAATTTTAAAAATTCATTAGAACTAGGACATAATAGTGAGCATGCAGTATGCAAAAAAATACAGAAGAAATATCCTAAAGCATATGTCGTTGAAGGATACTGTAAAGAATATGATATATATGTACCAGAGACAAAAAAGAAAATAGAAGTAAAGCAAGATAAAAAATCCAACTTTACTGGGAATATAGTTGTTGAGATTGAGTTCGATGGTAAGCCTTCTGCCCTACAAACTACCGAAGCAGATTATTGGGTCTTTGATGATGGTGAGACTTACATGTGGATAATAACTGATAGGTTGAGACAAATAGTAAAACAATTCACTCCTGTTAAGTTTATAGGTAATGGAGACAACAAACAAAAACTTGCATATTTAATAAAGAAAGATATTATTAAAAATAATTCAGTAAAGATTGATAAGTATTAAAGGTTATGTACCCAATCAAATTCTTTTGCTAAATCTTTTAAATTATTTTTACGTACATAATATGGAAACTGTGATTTAAATTCATTCAGTCTACGTTTATAATCATTTTCAATTTGATCAAGTTCTTTTAAATATCCTTTAGATTTATCTTTATTTAGCCATTTATACCAACTAAATTCTCTTGCTTTTGTTTGATATTTACTTCCCTTTGATGTTCTTCCACGATTAGGATTTAAAGCTTTCATTTTCTTTTTCATTGTTTCATTAGCTTTTTTAAAAGCCATTTTCATACTATAATGTCTTACTCCATTAACTTCAAATCCTTTATTATAATAGTCACTTGCTAAAGCATAATAACTTAAAACAAATGCCTTTGAAAATTCTTTTGAACTACCCTTTGTAAATGCATTTTGCAACATTGTAAAGTATGGAGTTTTTGTTGTAGCTTCAAATTCCATATTTGGTTTATCTGGATATACTTCTTTTTCAAAATCTTTATATAGTTGATTAAACTTTACAGCTTTACGATTATAAGGATTATTACGTCTATCAATAACATGCTGTGAAGCATTATATACACTCACAAGACTTCTTAAATAGCTATCTACAGCCTGCCTTTTTCCCCATACATGTTTTTTACCTTCAATTACTTGCTGTGCATTCATTACAAGTGTAGAAGCATTTTCAAGTAAAGATGGGTATAAACTCATATAAGCTGATTCTCCAAAGGGACTTAAATATTCTGACATTAATCCCATAAATTCACCTCTCCACATTCCTGTCCAAAATTGATGCCACCATGAAGAATTTTCTTTAGGTATTGGTGCTCCAAGTATCTCAGAATACAAGCCAAGCAAAGCTTGACCACTAAAGTATGTTGCTAAAGTTCCAGAAACTAATCTCATATAATTTCCTGTTTGATAAGCTTCTTTCATATTCTTAGTTGTATTCACACTTGCTGCATATGCCATTCTTTTATATAAAGTGAAAGGCTTAACTGCAGTTTTTGAAGCAAACGAAGGCATGTAAAGTGAAATAGATGCACCTTGTGTTTTAATATGAGCCATACTATTCATACGCTCATGAATTGTTTCAAGCTTACGTTCCATTTTGGATTGTTCAAATTTACTTATAAACTTATGACCTTCAAGACTTTTACCATGACCATATCCATATTTTTCAAGAAGTTTAATATCTGCTTCTGGAAGTTCGTAGAATTTTTCAAGACGACTTTTTGCTTTATTGTATAATTTGCTATCTTTTGGATTTGATCTCATGTATTCAACATTTTTCTTTTGATCTATTTTCCCAGTAAGTACAGAAAATGATCTAGCCCATCCTTCTGTTGGTCTCATTAAACCCATAGCAAAAAAAGTTTTATCCATAAATTTAGACATTGCTCCACCTTCATAATGACGTACACCCATATGTTTTGCACCAGTTTTTTGAACATAAATTTTATTTTCTTGTCTAAAAACATCTGCCATGCCACGTCCAACATCTAATGCATCGTATGCCCACATAGTTTGAGTTCCAGCAAGAAAAGCATTTTTTATACCTGAAAGTGGATTTGAAAGTTGTGTTTTAGCAAGAACATTTGCATATTCTTGAACAACACTTATAGACATATTAAATGGACTACTCTTACCAACTCCAAGCTGATGGTCTACTGCTTCTTGAATATAGTCAGCCCATTCTTTACCACTTTTAAGATTTCTAAGTTCTTGTATTTCTACTTTAGCACCTGGAATTTTAGCACCTGGAATTTTACCAAACTCTGGAAACACTTCAATACCTGCAATATATTTAGACATACCAACTGCATATTTTTTTAAAGTCCCATCAAAAGTATTTTCATATGTACGTATCCAGTTTCCTTCATTGTCCTTTATAAACATAGGAAGTTTTTCATGTCTTTTCATAAGAAATTTTGTAGAGAATCTATTAAAACTAAAACTATTTGCATCAGCAATATTCCCAATAGCAATACCACGAGCAAAACTTCTAAACTCTGCTATTTGAGCAGTTGTTGGATTTAAAACATTGTAATGATTTCTTGCTTCTTGTATAGCTATTTTTGCAACTTGATTTTCTATTAATTTTTCAAATGCAGAACCTTCAAGATTAACAACATTTTTAAATTTATTTGTTACTGTACGATTTATATAGATACCATCTTCGATCCATTTAATATCGCCTTGTTTTTTATAAGCTTCAAATTGAGCTTCATTCATATTTTGTTTTAATGCTTGAAAATAAGCTTTTTTATAATAGGCTGGCATTCCAACAACAGGATCAGCATATCTTGCAACTATTTTTCCTTCATCTGTTTTTATATTTATGTATTTAAATTTTCCATTTGCATCAATAGCGTTTAATGCATCTCCAATTATACCACCTTCTCTCACTGTTTTTTTCCATTCTGGCTTTATAGCTTTTTCAAAAAAACTAATTTCATTTAGAAGTTTTTTTCTTTGAACTTTTGTAAGTTCTTTATTTTCTAGCCATTTAAGAGATTCTAAATACATTTCTCCACGATGATCTACAGATGATATATGATCTCTAAGTTTTTCATAATTTTTATTTCTACCTATAAATGTACGACCACTAATTGGTTCTATTTCTTCTATAACTTTTCCACCCTTTGTTTTCCTTGTATATCCATGCGTTATCTCATAATTCATAAATTGATGACCTTCACCATAATGATGTTGTTCTTGTGCTACATGGTCATGAAGCCTTGTTGCAAGTTTTTTAAATCCAAGAGAATGTATAACGTCTACTACAGGAAGTATTGCACCTTTAACTTGCTGTAAAGCTTCTTGATATTTTGTAAGTTCTTTTCTCCCAGATAATTCATAGTTACGCTGTTCTTCTATATATGATGGGCTTGTTTTTTCTTCTACTGCCATTTTGTGTAAATAATGAAGATAGTCATTTAATTGCTCTTGATTTGCCTTCCATATATCACCATCTTTCACACCAAATTGTTTTAAAAGTATATCTTTTTGCTGAGACTCTGTTATATTTCTTATTATTCTTTCACCATTTTGTATATTTTCTATCTTACGAACTGTCTTAAAGAAGGTTGTAACATCCTTCATTCTTGTAAGTTTCTCAACACCACTTGTTTCTATTATCGTATTAAAATTAGCTAGATGTTCAAGATATTCAGTTTCAAGTTCTGAAGTTAATTTTTCTTTTGTTTTATATATAAGCTTTCCAAATTTATCTTTTGGCACACCTAAAACATCAGATAAAATATAATTTACTAAATTCTTTTTATCAGAAGAACCTAACTCTTGAGTTGCAACTTCAAAATTCTTTTTTACAACTTTCCTAAAATCTTCAGGAGTACGATATTTCTCTTTGATAGGTGCTACCATAGTCTCACGTGCACCTTTGGCAGTTGCTGCAGTTACAGCAGTTGGAATACCTTGTTTTTTATAGACCATTTCACCTAAAAGAAAATCAGCATCTTTAGTTTTAAGTGGAGTTCCAAATAAATTTTTAAGGAATATATTAAATCTTTTTAACCAAGCTTTAGCTTTTGGGACTAAACCTTTTTCAAGTCTACCACTAACAAGCTCTCCTATCCTTATAACTGCTTGTTCCTTACTGTCAAATGCTTTAATTGATTGCTCCATAAGCCTTTTAGCCTCAGGAGTACCAACAGCCTCTAATACATTAAATACATGATGAACAATTTCATGTGGAATAGCATCAGCTGGAGCTTTATTTTTAACTATTTTAGCAGTATGCTCAACAAGTTCTCCTAAAACCTCTTTACCATCAGAAGTAGATTTTAACTTGTCTACAAGCTTAACTTCTATCTCAGGATATTTTTCAGAAGCCCAATCATTTCTACGTTTAACTTGCTCTTTAGTGGCAGGAATAACTTTTCCCTCAGGAGCTAATGTTTCTCTTATTGCACTAGATTCCCTTACACCAGCTTTTTCACCTATATTATAAGATGCAGGTGCTTGTGATTTTGGTGCATGTCCCTGTGGTGATAATCCTACGCCACCTATATCTGCTTCTTGCTCTTGGAATGTACGAAAAATACGTGCAAGTGGAAGACCTTTTGATGCCTCTATACCTTGAGGAGTTTTTAAACTTACATTTCCTAATTCTGGATGATATACTTTTACATCTACACCAGATTTACGTATAGCATCTTGAATTATATATTTTATATGGTCACCAGATATTGAAGATCGCTTACCAGTCTTTTTATTTTCAGCAAAGAAAAGTAGATCATTATCTTTAAGATTATATTTTTTAATATGTTCTCTAAGAAACTTTATCACACTTGGATCAAGATTAACTACATCTATAGCACCAGTTTTATTTCTTATTAAACTAATTCTTTTTCCAACCCAATCAATATTTTTTACAGGAGTATTAGTAAACTCATTTGCACGTGGACGAAGAACTGTAGCAAGATCAAGCATTGTTGAAACCATATCTCTTTTTACAATGGTTTCAGTTCCTGCTTTTTTAGTTGGCTTACCTGTTTTAGTTTTAGTTGCAAAAGGTTTTCCACCACCAGAGATAATAACGTCACCACCCTTACCATCTCCCTTGTAAGCTTGTCCTAATCTTATTAACTCTGGGTTACGAGTTTCTTCAGCACCAAGTTTGCCAACATAAACACTTCTTCTTTTTGTTTTTGGGATTGCTAATTTTCCTTCTGGAATTGGATTTATTTTATCAGAAAGTCTTGTATGAAGATTTTTATAAAAAGTTCTAAGACCAGTATTGATACCATTAATTTTAGTATTAATTTGTTCTTGAGTCTTATTACCCTTCTTCATGTTCCTAGAAATACTCTCAACATATTGAGTATAAAAAGTGCCTAAAAGACCACCTTCACTTGCAAGATTAGATTCTGGATGATTTTTTTCAATCCATTTAGCAAAATCAACAGCCCTATTAATAGCGGTATTTTTATTTTTCACACCACCTAAAACATTTCTTTCTGCAAATAAAATAGTAGCCCTATTACTATCAGATAGTAATTCAAAATCTCCTTTTTTATTTCTAAGATTTACAATATCATCCCATCTTTCGGTACTAATATTTTTAGGTTTTTCAGTTGTAGTAGCTAACTTCTCACCTTCAGCAATAATAGCAGAAGCACCTTTAGCCTTATATTGTTTAGTTAAACTTTGAAGACCAACTAGATCATATGCCTCTGGATTATATTCATAAAGATAGGTTTTTGCCTTCCCTTTAAAGCTCTCTATAACATTTTCTGGTACACCTGCTAAACGTGCTGCCTCTACAACTGGCGTTGAGCTTAGTGTAGAAACAGGAGCTAGTTCAACATCAGCTTTTACAGCACCTTCTTTCTCAGCTATCTTTGATACAGTTTTATTACCTTTCTTATTATCACCTAAACCAAATTCCCCATTAAATTTACTTATTTGTTTATGACTCTCCAATAAAGCTTCATACTTTTTCTTTTGTGCATTGCTTTGACCTTCAGTTGGAAGTCTATTATTTTCAGATTCAAATACTCTATCTCTTAAAGTTTTATCTGTTATAAGCTTATCATACATATCCATGTAGATATTATTTAAAGCAGTCCAGCCTTGAACAGCTTTAGCTTGTTGCTCAATAGGAAGATTTTTAAAATTTTCACTTTCTAATGTATTCCATAAATCCTTTTCTTGATTTTTAATCCACCTAAAAGCAGCTTCTTGCTCTTTACCTTCAAGGTTTGAAGCCATAATTTGATCTGCTAATTCTGGAGGCGGTTTAAGACCAGCTTCACCTAATTCTTTTTTTACATTCTCATAAACAGTTCCATGCTTTTCTTTTAAAATGTCATAATGTTTCTTTCTCGCTTTTTGATAGCGAGTCATATCATTTTGACCCTGCCTAAATATTTTAGTGCTTAATCTCATCCCCCCAACAATACCAGTGTTTGTAACCATTCCATGCCAAAACTTATCCATACTTAAATCATCACCATGAATTAAAGCACCTTCAGTTAACTGACCAGTAGTAAATAATGTTGCTTCAGCACCTACCTGTGCTATTGGATTTGTTGCAAGTCTTGTTGCAACATTTTTAAAACTATTATTACCAGATTTAGCTGACATTGCAGCTTTAGCAAACTTAGGAGACATAACTCCCTTAGCAACACCACCACTTGCAGTACCTATAATAGCACCACTTACACCTGCTTTTGTTGCTTCTCCAACTATTTTACCATAATCAAATTCTTCACCTTCAGTACTTTGTCTTGCAGCTTCAGCAAGAGCTCCACCTGCTGCACCATATGTTCCTAAACTAAAACCAGTTTCTAAGCCAGTCTCAGCTATTAATTTTCTTGCAGCAAGTTTGTCTCTAACTTTTGCGGTAGCACCTTTTGCAATACCATTATTTATAGATTTTACGATAGTTCTTTTCCCAACCTCTTTACCTGCTGCTCCTCCAAGACCGCCAGTCCCAAGAAATAAAGCTATATCTGGAATAGATACAAGACCCATAAAAAATGAAGCTGCATCTTCCCATATTGGAGCATCATATTCTTCTACTTCATATTTAGGTTTTCCATATGTTGTTTGATATATTAATCCTGCCATTGAATTGTTATATGCATTTTTAGCCCAATCATGTTTATCTGCCCATATTTCAGGTAAACCAGCTAACATAATATTTGAAAAAACTCCAGGATCAGGTTCTTGTTTAGAGGCATCTAATAAATCTTTATTTGGATTTACTTCTCTATCTAATTCATATGGAGATATTTCTGGCCACTGTTCATTTGGATAACGTTTTCTTAAAGCGTTATATATACCTTCATCATCTAACCCTGCATAATATCCAGGATATTTCTTTTTAGCCTTTTCTACTGTAGATTTAATATCAATCATTTATTAATTTCCTGTTATTTTTGTTCCCATAAATTCATATAGTAAAGAAAGAATTTCATATTCACCAACACTTTCATAATTTTTTAATAAATTTTCTATTTCTTTTTTATTTCCCTTTTTATATCCTTTAGTATTTTTCCACCCTGTTCCTTTTCTCTTTGGGGAAACACTCCAATTAGGACTACCTCCAACAGCTCTTGGGGAAAAGTGTGCCATAAAATCTGTTATAACTCCTTCTTGTAATTTATATGTTGATAATCCAAAATAACTAATTATATCTCTTGCATTTTTATCAACATTTTTATTGTCAAGAAAATTTTGAAATTCTTTTTCAAGATTACGTGAATTGTTGTTTGATATATAACTAGCAATATCAGATATATTTATATTATTAGATTCAAGCAAAGAATTTAAATGCTTATCTGAATCTTCACGCTTAACAGTTGAAGGTCTCCATTTAACTCTATCAAATCTTGGTGGGAAGCCAACATCTTCATTGGCTGATAAATATTTTTTCTTAACATCACTATAGCTTTTTTCACCTAAGGCAGTTGCAATTTCACTTGCTTCTTTATTTGTTGTTGGTCTACTAAATTCCTGGTATTCTGATCCATAATATGTTTTATCTGAAGTATCTATATGTTTATCTTGATATTTTATTACTTCTTTTTCTTTTGCTAATGGTTCTGGATCAGGCTTAGAATAAGGTTCATGTAAAGGAGAATAAACCATTTTATCATCTTCGTCTACATCTTTATCATCATCACCATCGGTTTCAAGGTCATCTATTTGCATACCTCCTTCTATAGATTCATAAAATTCTCCAGCCCAATTTTTATAATTTTGATTAGCTTCATTTCTAAGTCTTATATATTGATCTCTTTCTATCTTTAAATCTGATATAACTTTATCCCAATCCCCACTTATAGCAGATTCAGATATACTTGAAGCTGTGTCTGAGTCTAATTGAAATTCTGATACATCTTTTAAAAGGTCTTCTATCTTTTTTTGTTTTGCAGTATTCATAAGAGATGAAAATTGTCGTGCATATGTATTATTATTATTATAATTTTTTACAGCTTTATTTAAAGCAAGTGTTTTAGTTGAATTATAATGATCTGCATCTCCAATCATTATAGCTTTAGCTTCGTCAAGAGTTATTTCTTTATCTCCAGCTAAAGACCTTACAGCAAGATTTAATCTATCTATATGCTGATTTAATTTTCTATATACATCCATGTCACTTTCACCACTAGCAGCTTTATTGAATCTAAAATTAGAGCCTACAACATTATCTCCTTTAAATTTAAACCCAGGAGCAATTTTATCTCTAAAGCTATTTGCCTGTGCAAGTTCTGCATGTAAAAATTGCATTTTACTTTCATAAGGTTTTTTATTATTTTTAATTAAATCCTTATTTTTATTGTCAATAGTATTTTGTAAATCAGTAAATTCTGATGCTGTATCAACAAATTGTGAAGAACTCATATAGTCTGAAGCCCCACTAACACCAACTTTAAAATTATCAAACATAGCTTTCTTTTGAGTATATATAGAATTAAGTGCATCTCCCTTTATGGAATTTTCTGAGCTTCCTCTTGCACTTTTTTTATAATTATTTAGTTGAATTTCTGCATTTTTAAAGCCTTCTTCGTTGTCTATAATTTGTATAAAAGATGTTAAAGCATCTGCTTCTCCACTTAATTTATTATCATTCCATTTTCTAGTGGCAAGACCAGACTCTAATGATCTTAACATTCTTTCTTCAAATGTATTAGCACCTTTAACATAACTTTCTTTTTTTATACCTTGTAAAAATTGATCTAATAAATCAGCCATAATTAACTCCCTTTTGCGTCTGGCAATGCCATTAATACTTTTGTAAATGTGTTTTTATTTTTTGGAACTTTACCACCCTCTTTAAAACCTCCATACCATGTCATAAAGTCTGCTGCATATGTATCATCAGCTTCTTTCTCTAAACCATATATACTTTTTTCATAATCTTGTTCTGCTACTTGAGCCCCCATAGCAATATCTTTTTGAGCTCCAACTGCACTACGCATACCAGAACCTTGACCACTTCCATATGCTTGTTGCATTTGTTGACCTGCTTTGCCAGCTTCTTTTGAAAGACCATACATATCTTGTTGGAAACCTTGTTTTGCAAATTCTCTTTCTTTTACATCTACACCTTGTTTCTGTGGCATAAAATCTCTTACTTGATTTTGTATGACAGACCATTTAGCATCAGGAAAATCATCACTTGTACCTTCGACACCATCTCTTCCCCATGTTAATGATTGACCAGGTTTCCAATGATACTTCTTTTCAGCTATATAGTTTACCGCTTCATCAAATGACATATTTTGAATATCTGCTGGATTTATAGTTCCAGCACCAATATCTCCTTGTGCTTGAAGTTCAGATATTGAAGTATCACCATAGCCTAATTTAGATTCATCAATAATATGTTCATTTGATTTACCTTCCGTTTTTTCTTGATGGCGTTCCATATTTTCACGAGTATCAAAATTATCTGATTCTATTTCTGTCCATCTACCTCTTTTATATATATATTTTTTAACAGAGCCATCATTTTCATTATATATATATCCATAATCTCCTTCATTATACATAATTTATCTCCCTAATATCTGTGATAGTGATTGCTTATTGCTACCACCTAAAGTTTTTCCCTGTTTTGAAAAATAATCTGAGATAGTTGGAACGCCACTTACACTTCCACCTCCATAGTATTTAGAAACTCTACCACCTTCTTCAAATACACTTTCACCTTTAAAAAGTTTTGTAAAAAATTCATTTGTAGTTTTACCTAAACCTTCTTTAGTTTTATCTAAGCCTCCTTTACCAACTTCTCCAGCAAGATCAGTAGAAAGTAATTCAAGGTAACTTTGACCATCTTCTTCAAAAGCTTTATTTATTTGTTTAGCTTCTTGAGCAGTAAAACCCCAAGGATCAGCTGAGGCTTCACCTACTTCTCCATAAATATGATCAGTCAATGGATCAATTGCATATTTATCTATAGCAGGGTCTAAAAACACTTTTGCCAATTTCCCAGCTGGTCCAGAACCTCCAAGAAAAGCAGATGTTCCTATATCTACAATTGTATTTGCAAGTATCTCAAAAAAATCACGTTTAGATTCTTGCTTTTCAAGCTCTTCACCTCTTTCAGCTAATTGATTTCTAGCTATTTGCTCTCTATTTTTCATTGCATATCTACTTAAACTTACACCATTACTCATAACTTTTTTCCTTTCTAATTGTTTTCTAAGGCTGTTACTTTAGCCGATAATTCTTGTATTGCTTTTACTAAATAAGCTTCAAATCTAAATCCTCTCATTTCTATTACCTCTATCTCTACCATATCTCCATTAGAATAGTTTTGATCATCATAAGTAACAGAATCTATATTAACTTGTCTTTTATTAGTTTCAACTAATTCTGGAAAAACTGTTTTAAATTCTTGACTTACAAATCCTACTTGTGATGTTTTTTGCCAATCTTTAATACTATGAGTTTGAAAACTTTGAGCTTTATATTCATCTGTAAAATCGAAAGTTCTAGGCTTTAAAGAATTTATCTTATCAAGAGCTGAATCTAAGTCAGCTATATTAGTTTTTATTCTTGAATCTGATGTACCATATGTTGAATGTGCTGTGCCTGTAAATCTAATTCCAGAACTTCCATCTCCCTCCATTTCATCAAGTGTTCCACCAGCATTATTAAATGTAATATAGTTGTTTGTAGTCTCTGGGGTAGCAGAACGTGCAATTTTTAAATATAATACATCAGCATTTGCGTTAGTACTTTCATTATAAATTTGTGCTATATGCGATGTAGCATAAGTGGCAAATACACTTAATGTATTAGGTGGATCATCAGTTCCAATGCCTACTTTACCATCATTTGGTTGTAATAGCAAACTATAAGCAGTACCTGTACCATCTATTCTTTGAACTTGTATCCAACCCTTACCATCACTTTTAGTTCCTATTAAAGTTCCATAATCTGGATCATCATTCGATACAATAAATCCAGTAGAATGATCAGAATCTCCCAATGCTGGAATCTCTGCATCGGTAGTTGGAGGAATTGATGCTATATGCAAAGTAGCTTTTGGGTCATTAGTCCCAATACCTATGTTTCCATCTTTATTAATACGCATTCTTTCATTTGCAGAAGCAAGTGAGGTTTCAGATGATGCTGTTGAGAAACAAAGAGCTGTAGGATTATTACTTGCGTCAAAAGTTCCTTCAGCCTCAGCCCATATAGTAGCACCTGGAAGCTTAGCATCTGTTCCTGTTTCATCACTAGCCATGAAGGATATAGTACCTAAAACATTATCATCAACAATACTATCGTGCTTTGTATCTATAAATAGATTTGAAGCAGTATTGAAGCCAGAAGCAGCAGAAGTTGAGCTTCCAACTCTAATATAAACTCCATTTGTATCTCCTGTTATCCAAGTTGGATGACCATCGTTTCCAGACGCAATAACTAATTGATCGTCTCCATCAGCTACAGGGGCATCAACTCCACCTATAATTACATTATTACTTCCATCAGTTATATTATCTCCAGCATCATATCCTATTAAAATATTATAAGAACCAGCTTCAACAAGGTCTCCAGTTTGATAGCCAATTCCAATATTATAATCTCCATTAACTTTAGAAAGTGCCCTTCTTCCTACAGCAACATTAAATTGAGGATAAGCACCAACTTGATCTCCAATATGACATATATACATAGCGTCTGGCCCAACAGCAACATTACCATCTGCCCTTGTATTGCTTCCATTTGTACCTTGAAGTGCATTTACACCAATAGCAACATTAGAATTGCTCTCTACACCACCTACCATTTCACCCATTGCATTATTGCCAATACAAACATTATTTGTAACTGTTGTAACTGATGCCATAACATTATCGCCAATAGCAATATTATCAGACCAATCAGCATGATCTGTGAGAGCATTTAATGGTTTATTATTTGAATTGCCTATAAGTATATTTTGATTATTAGCTTGAAAATCAAGTAATCCTTTATGTCCAGTTATTTTAATATTTGATCCAACATCAATAGAGCTTCCAAATGAAGCAGTTCCATCAGCATTTAATGAAATTGTTTTTTGACCTTTATTATTCCTTATAGATAAAACATCTGTTTGCGTAGATAAAATTGCATTAGTCCATATACCACCTATTTTTGCAAATAGTTTAGCACCAAATTGTGTTTGTCTTATTTGTATATCTCCATCACCACCTTCACTTGGATTAGGTGTGCCAAGTTTATTAGACGTAATTGGTCTATTTGCACTTCCCCATTCTAATGATCTTGTTTTATCTTTTCCCATTATTTAATTGGTCTAAGCCTATATAATATTGATATATCATTAATCTCAAAATCCTCACCAACAGAACCAGTAAATTTAAATGCAATACTTTTAAGATTTGAAGGATGACTATTAAGTGTAAAAGTAGCAACATTATGATCTGTTACACCTGCATTATCTAAGGTAGCATCAGATGTTTCAGCATTAGTCATGGCAGTATCTGGAGTTGAATCTCCATCTGCCCCATATGTACCTGCAAGAGAAGTACAAGCACCTTGATATGTTACATAAATTTTAAATATCTTCTTAGTTTGTGTAGGAGCTCCAAAATCTATATCTTTTGTTATATATGTAACTGTTTGAGCGTTACCTGATGCTTGTCCTTGATTATAATTAAATATAGTAGCACTATCGTCACGTAATATGCTTAAATAACCACCAGAACTTACAATAAAATTAGTATGACGATTTCCATTTGCATTTACAACCATGCTAGTTCCTTCAGTCCATGATTGTGTTAACATATTATATACCCATGCTGTAGTCGTTGTTGAGGTATGATTAATATCTTTTAAAACAATAATATTTTGTGAACGTGGATCATATCCAACACAAGGAACGCCAGCACCATCAACACCTATTGAAGAACCTTCATCTTCTGGTAAATCCCAATCAGCGTCACTAAACTTGCCACCTGTTAAAGAAACAACTTTACTTCCATCATAAATAAAACATCCATGCTTATTAGCAAATATTATTCCAAATGGAGTTGTAAAAACTTGACAAGGATTGTGAACTCCACAAAATCTAAATGAAGCCTCTGCGTAGAATTGTGAAGGCTTTGATATATTTATAACATACATTGCATCTTTTTTAAATTGTAATATTGTATCTTGAAATGCTGCTAAAGCTGTTATAGGACTTCCATCTGAAGAAGGTGAATCAAAATAATTAAATTTAGGGAAAAGTCCTGGTTTATTTGGCATAGAATACATCATTGTATCAGGCATATGCTTTCCCATAAATTTTACGTTACCAATAAATACTACTCCTTGTTGACCAACAACTGCACTTTTATATCTAACATCATGAGCTACTGGTCCAGCAGTTGTACTTGCAAGTTCTGTTTTAGATTCACCATAAGCTTCATTTGCATAATATCCATTTAAAGAGACATATGTATAAACTTCTGGAGGAGATTCAAATATAATCATATCATGACTATATACATCACTACTTTCTGTCCAAGGTGTAAATGTTGAATCTAAAGCACCTTTAACACCATCTTTTAAATTTAATTCCGCTAAGAGATACCTTTCATTATTTCCAGAAGTATTAAAATAAATACGAGCACCTTCAATTCTCTTATCTGCACCAAGTTCAGTATTATTACTTGCATGAGGTGTATGTTTTAATGATATATTTAATTCTAATTTATTATTTGAAAATGCTATTCCATTTGAATTTGCATCATCCCCATCATCAGTTCCAAAGGAGGTTAACCCAGTTTCAACACCACCATCAAAAAGCCAAGAAACATAAAAATCATATGTTCCATTCCAATTTCCAGTACCATTTGGATCACATTCAACTATCATAGAACCACTAGCACTTGCAGTTCCACCATCATGAGTACATTTAACTGTGCCTGCAACCATATCACCATCAGCATCAGAATCATAGGTTGGAGAATCAATTAATGGTTTTCCTTCCTTCCAACCACTAACAGTTTGAGAACTTCCAGCATCTTCTCTATATACATATATCTTTGCTTTACGTAAATTATCACTTGATGATCTAAAATTAGCATCATTTGCATATACTCCATTTCCAGCAGCATATATGACGTGTGCAACATCATGATCATCAGTAGAAGCGTAATCAATAAATGCTCCATTTCCACTAGCATCTACATAATCAATTCTATCTCCATCTGGACTAAGCGTTACAACAGTTTCCCCAACAGTACCACCTAATTGTGCTGGTGCTGTAAATTGAAATAATCCATAACCTGCAGCACCTCTATCAGTAGTATCAACCGCACTACTATCTATACTATTATCTTCACTTTTTATGTCTCCCAATAATGTTATTGAACCAATCTTTGAAAATGTAACATTTGTAGCTTCTTGACATTCTATTTCAGATATATCACGTGGAGAAGATTTTTGATTAATTCCACCATGAAATTGAGATAATTGATATAACTTCTTTCTTCCACCTAAAGTTTGTGGTAATGGTTGAAAACCCGCAGGTACTGCATTCCAATTAACACTTCCAGAAAATGGAACTGAACCAACATTAGATATTGATGGTAATGATGGAAGTGAACTTACAGTAGGTGGTGGTGGTGGTGGTGGTACATTATACTGTATTGCTTTATTTACTTCAGAATTACTTGGCAAGCCTCCCCCAGTAGCAATATTAGGATTAAAATTCTCAAATCCTGCTGGGTCAATATTTAGAGAACTAAAGTCAAAATTACTAATATCTATAGGATCAGCCTCAGAAGGCATCTCTAATGAAGATCGTTCCTCTCTTATTATCCCTAAATCTTTTAAACCATTACCCATTATTTATCTAATACTTTTTTTACTTGTACCCATAGTTTATCATCTAACTTATTTTTAGAGCTACCTACAAGATAGTCACCTAATATTATAAGGACTTTCTTTAACATAGCCTCTGTTAAAAAAGTTTTTGTTATAAACCCTACTAATGCTGACATTTTATTCTCCTTTTTTGAATAGCTTAATCACTATATCTTTTATTACAGCTACTGCTGTCATTGTTTTCTTTACTTCATCTTTTGATTCACGATTACTATCTATAAGTTTAACAGTAATATCGTGCAAATTCTTTATATCCTCTTGAACATCTCTTGTTAGAAATCTGATAAGATACATAAGAGCATAGCCCAAACCCATCGCCACTGCGACTGGAATACCAACAGTTTCTATAATTCCAATTATGTCCAACTATATCCTCCATCCTTTAATTTAGTTCTTTATATATCTTAATTATTAAGTACATTAAAGTTGCAATTCCAACTAGTAAACTTACAACTTCTGGTAACCAGCCACTAACAGATAACCACCATCCACTCATGCCTGCTCCTGTTGTTTTTAATGTATCTATCATCCCTTCCATTTAGTATCCTATAAGTTCCATAAGTCTATTTAAAATACTTTTTCTTGGAGCAAGCTTTTCCATTCCTTCTTGATATGAAAGTGTATCTGCAAAGGCTGGGTCTTGTATAAGCTTTCTTAATACATTTGCATCTTGTTGACGTCTTCCATGTGTTGGAAAGTTTGGAATATTTCTATATATAAATCTATCTTCACCACCTTTTGTTTGAGCTTTATATAGAACATCTTCAGACTCACCTCTTGGCATATTTGCAATAGATTGCAACGTATATGATACAAGCTCATCAGCATCTTTAGATTTTTCTCCAAATACCTCTAATATTGATTTATTATTCATATTATTATCCTGTTATTAATTCTCCCCAAAGGGATGTTTTGCCATTTATAATTTGTATTACATGTACAGTGAAAAAACCTTTATCATAAAAATCTACTATTGCGAAAGCATGAGACCAATTATGCATTCTATTTTGCAAGAAACTATTTTTTTCTGCACTCATGTCTTTTAGGCATCCTATACTCCACGCTGATTTCACCCCATCCAAGTGAGTTACTGAAGACTGCTGAATGTCGTGGTGATGACCATACATAACATTTGTTCCTAATCTCATCAAATGATTCCTTGTATGATTTATCCCAGCAAAATGATTGCCATGATACATTGCTAGTTTCCCAATCTTGTAATATTTCCCAACTGGGTGATACTGATACCCTCTCTCTTTTAGATTTACGCATTCTTCAAACCTATATCCTTCCAAATAGGGATGCTCTTCAACGAATCTATTCATCCAATCGTCATGATTACCCTCTATCATATGTTTTTCTTTACAGTTAACTTTATCTAAAGACTCATCTATTTGATCCATTCCTTTATTAACATCTTTTATATCCTTATTAATAAATGGAGTAATATATTCTAATGGAGGTCTTTTCTTTTTCTTCCATTTCCAATGTGATGAACCCTCCCATTCTCCAACATCACCTAAGTCTACATATATATCTGGTTTAACAATTTCTATTGATTTACATAAAACATTAATTGCTTTTTTGTCAGCAAGTGGAAAATGTTTGTCTGGGGTTATTATTGCTCTTTTTACTATAGATTTCTTCATTAGAAATTTGCTCCAAAAAATATTGCGTTATCTGCTGTTGTTGCTACTGCTGTTGTATCATAATCTATATATGGATCACGACTTGTTCCTGAAGAATTTTGATAGTACAAACCATTTCTTGTATCAGAAGCACCACTAGGGTCAACATCTAATACGTCATAATCATAATTAACTAAAGCTATATATAATATATCATTATTTTGCATATCTGTCCTAGCTTGTGCATTTAAAGTAATACTATTATAGCCTGATGTAGTCCAAGTTGTTTTTTCTGCCGAGTATTTTGTTACATTACCATCATTACTACCTCCACCACTTCCATCTGTAGTATTATATACCCATCCATCTATAGAATTAAAATCTGCTGTTCCAAGCGAAGATATATCTGATGTTGCCTTAACAGCTATTAAATCACCTGATACATTGCTATATCCATATATTTTAAGTACTGCACCATCATCTACGCTATCCGTAATACCTGATGTGTCAAAAGAAAAAAATGATCTATAGATAGTCCAAGCTGTGCCTCCACCTCTGGTAGCACTAGAATAGGCAGATACACCTATATAATGAGCAGCAATCGTTGAACTAACATGTGTTCCTGATGCATTGTCTCTAGCATCAGACCAGCTAGACTGATTAAATCTAATTACATACCCATCACTTGAATTTGCATAAACTGTAGCCATTATATTACCACCTTCGGCATATAATATTTACTATTCATATCTGTATACATATTCTCTGTAGGACTTATATCTACTTGTTCAAAACTAATATTACTAAAATTATGTTCATTATTTTCTTCAGCAAAATTATTCCAATAAGTTACTTTAGCACCACTTTTACCTTTAGATATTGCAAAATCTTTAAACTTACTCCAATTCTCATCACCAAAAGTATCTATAAATATTCCATCATAAGTTCCAAGTCCATTTACATCACACCAATCACCTTCTACTATAGTGACATTGGATTTACCAATTGTCCATACTTTTAATTTCTCTATTATTTGTGGATGTATCTCAACTATTGTATGTGAATTTACTCCTTGTGCTTGTATATAATCAGAACATATACCCATGCCAAATCCTATTTCTAAAATATCTCCTTTACTTTGACAGATATATTCTGCACTTTTTTCCATTATAGGAGATTCCCAGCTCATCATTACCTCCATATTATCCTGCGTAATAATTTTCGTATCTTCAAAAGTTAATATTTCGTCTTTAAATGCCATTAGTTTTGAAAATCCAAAGTTGCAACACCATAAGCAGTCTCAGTATCTGCATCCCAAAAGAAACTTAATATATCTACATGATTTTGATCATTAGTCAATGTAGGAGCAGTGTTACCTGACCACTTTACATTTGCATCTCCTGAAGCTGCTGACCCCCCAGAATCATATGCAAGATAATTGGTTATATTACATCCAAGATGAGGATGATTTATAAGTAATACAAAATTACCTGAGGTAGCTGGAAATGTTAGCTTTAAATTAGTAATACCAAAACCAGTACAATTCAAATATGCTTTATTCCCAGTTCTAAAATCTACAGTTGAATTGGTTACATCATATACTCCGTCTATGCGATCAAATCCTACCCCACACCCATCAAATTCAACATGACCATCAGCCACTATTGATAAATGACCATCTGCAGCATCACTTATAGTCTCTAATGTAGTTGCACCAGTACCTCCTACAACTGTTATCTTAAAAGCATCATCATCATCACCAGCATCCTTAAAATTAAATATCCCAGTTGAAGCATCTAGTGATATATCTCCTGCTGCATCTATATATGCCTCTCCCCCAGCTGCACTCCACATTGAACCACTACTTTTAATAGAAAATCCAGTATGATTACCTCCTGCATTAGTTCCAAAAACTATACTATTACCATATAGCTGAACATTACCTGATTCAGCAGCAGTTATACTTAAATGACTATTATCTGCAACACTAAATGTTGAATAACTATCAGCATCATAAACTAACTTCAATTCAAAACCTGCAGTTACTTTAGCCTCTTTACTTACAGTGAAGGGATTAAGTGAGCCTCCAATTAAATACATTAAATATATGCTATTCCAACCACCTATATCAGTATGTGCTTGTTGATAAAAAATACCATAATGAGCATCAGACCCTCCAGCTTCACCTGAACCAGCATTTAAAGTCTCTTGAATGTATAAAACTGTATCCGCTGTCCCTGAAGTTGTCCTATGTTCAGGTTGAAATCTATGAGTTCCAGTAGACGAAGTTTTAAAAATCAAATCTCCATCTGCGGCAAGTGTTAGATTAGCACTAGCACCAGAGTTATCAACTGTAGAGCAAGTAGTCTGTCCGTTAGCTGCTACGCTAATTGAAAAATAGTCCCCAGAATCTGCATCATCCATTATTTTAAATTTAGGGTCATCTACATCAAAGTCAAATATTGCATTAGTCCCATCATTCATTGTAATATTGCCACCATCGGCAGACAGTACAATATCATCTCCAGCATCAATAGTTACACCACCAGTTACACCAAGGTCAATCTCATCATTGTCTATTGTCATGTTACCTATTTTAAGACTTGAAGAACTCCCACTTGTATCTATTTGAACTGAAGGATAATATATTTTATATGAACGAAGGTCGTCAGCAGCTCCAACAGTTTGACTAATTGATACTATAATTATATTAGATGCTGCAAATCCTGTTACAATGCCAGCATCCGTACCATCATCAAAAATAAACCGACCCCCCAACATTGCCGATGTAAATGTTGTTCCACTTCCTATTATATTAGTACTAGTCTGATATGCAGTTCCTGTGCTATATTGCACATTAGAGTTAAATACTTCAAGACTACTTAATGGAGCGACTGGAGTTCCAATACCTACAAGCCCAGCATCAGTAACTCTAATACCTTCATCACCACCATCATTAGATATATAGTTGTCATTAAGGTTTAAATTACGCCTTAGATTGTGATGATCTCTTATTACGCCAACTGCCATTAGTTGTAGTAAGTGTATTGCACGTTTTCACCATCAACTGTGGCAATAACGTACACATCGTTTAAATTATCTATATCAATACTATATACATCACCAGCATATAAAGCAATACCAGTAGCTGCTGTCACTCCACTACCTCCTACATATATTATTCCTGTATTAGCAACTGCTGCCATAATATCTACATGCTTACAAGCAGTACTAGAAGTTAAAACCTCAGCACTTGTACCAACAGTATCATTTTGACCACTTGCAATTGTAGAATGCCCAGTAATCTCAACATCACCAATATCAATTGAAGCACCTGCTACAAGCGTTGCATTTACATCAAGTTTATTATTAGTAACGGATACGACATCATTATCGTTATCTATTATTTTTACTGCACTTGTACCTGCATTAGCCATTTAATATATCTGACAATCCAGCTTTATCTATATTGTCAACCTTATTTTTAAGTTTTAATCTTGCAACTTCTTCAAGAACTCCAATTTTCCATTTAGCAAAATTTTCTTTAGCTTTCTTTATTCTATCTTCTTCTTTGTCTGCGTCTTCTTTAGCTTTTAAAACTTTACGTTCCCATTCTATATATTTATCTTCAGTATTATTGCAAAGATTTGTTATTGCTTTAAGTTCATTATTAGCATTTTCTTCTTCCAATTTAGATTTAGCCAATAAATCATTAAGCTTACTATCTTCATCTTTGTATAAATCTTGAGTCTCAATAAGACGTTGTTCAAATTGATAAACCATATCTTCATGTTTTTTAGCTTGTTCTTCAAGAGCTTCATATCTAGCTTCATAGTAATCTATTCTTTCTTCACCCTTTACCTCTATTTCAGATATTTTATTTTTAGCAGAAACAATATCATTTAAAGCATTATCCTTTTTAACTTGCAAGCCACCTAATTCATTTTTAGATTCTTCACATTTAGTTTTATAAAATTCAAGTTTAGATATAACTTCTAATAATCTTTTTTCTTCAAGTCCAAGGTTTTCAATTTCTTTCTTATAATTCTTGTATTCTTTTTCAGCTTTATCAACTTTTTTTAATTTATCAGATAAAAGTGTTTTATTAGAATATAAAGCTCCTTTAAGATTATTATCTTCTTCTTGATGAAATTCAATATCCTTTAAAAGTTTTCTATACTCTTTAGCTTTAGAATTATATTCTTTTTCTAAAGATTTAAGCTCTTTCTCTTTATATTTTAAAGAAGATTCTAATGTTTTATTCTTAGATTCAAGAGACTTATTCTTTTTAAGAACAGCCTGCTTTAAATCTTTAGGGCTTATAGGTACACTTCTTTTATTTACTTTAGCCATGTATATTCCTAATGGAAAGACAGTATTTTAAATATTTCATCTGTTGAACTATCTGCTGTTTTCATCTTAATTCTATCAATAAGTAAATTATCAATCGTAATTGGAAAATCATCAAATAATACTACAATATCATCTCCATAAGAACCTTTAATTTTTAAATTAAATGTTATTACTCCTGCTGCATCACCAGTATATGGAATTATAGTAATAGACTTTGCAGGATTGTCAACCCAATCCGTACTTTCTACATATGTATTATCAGCAGCACAATTAATTTCTTGAGATTTATAATCTTCATATACTTTCAAATTACCTGCTTCTGCTACAGTATATCTATGTAATGGTTTTGTTGCCATGTTTATTCTCCTTTTGAGTTACACTTTAAGCTCTTGGCAGAGCGTGAGCGTGTTATTTTTCTTCTTCAGGATGTAATTGAAGTAATACTTCTAGTGCACCCTGTGCTTTTGTTGCCATTGTTTTATGCTGATCAGCTAGTTTTAAATGTTCCTCTAATTGAACTTTTAAACTTTCAATAGCATCTTTTACTTTATCAATAGCTTCTACTTTTTCTGTTTTCTTCTTTGTTTCTTTTACTACGTTATTATTACTCATTGTATTTCCTTATCTATTGTGAATTACTATCTTTTACCCAAGTTGGAGCTGTTCTTCCTGTACTTGGAGCTGTAGCAGTATTAGCCACTATACTAGTAAATGTTGCATTATTTTGCAATGTACCAGTATTACTATTAGTTGATGAATCTTCTACTGTTGATCCAGAACCTTCTTCAAATCTCCAATACCCAGACAAACTACTTTCACTTGATAAATCTGCTGGCTCTCCACTATTATAAAAACTTGTAACATTAGCACTAGATAAAACTCTTCCACTAAAAACAGCTACTTCGTCTATATAATCTTCCCAATCTTTAGTTAGATTTCGAGAATAAGAACCTATAACAAAATCATAATTGCCACCTGAGCTAGCATCATAAACTGTTTCTTTTAAAGCATCAGTATTTAAACTTGCTGTATCTGTTTGTTGCGTACCATCAATATACATTAATAAAAGTCCATCCCTATCTGCAGTTATAACAGCATGATGCCATTCATCATCATTTAAAGCTGAATTTGAATCTATCTCAACTGCACCTGATGAAGTTCTATGTTCAAATTTTAATTTATTATCAGTATCTCCATCTAAATATAATTTCCATCTTGGAGTATAACCTTTACTAATCATTACCATCTCATCACTAGTATTATTAGTTTTAAACCATATAGAAATACTATAATCATTAGTATTTATTAAATCTAAATCACCTAAGTCAAGATAATCATCTGTACCATCAACATATAAAGAATATGAATTTGTAAATGCATCTGCAACAGGAGTAACTTCTTCTGACCATGAGGTAGTTTCATAATCACTTCCCTCAACCCAAGTTGTAGAAGATGAAGATGATGCATTTGTGTTAGCATCTGTTGTCCATGTTGTTGATGTATTAGACATTACTATAAATTAGGTACTGAAAGAACCCTTACTCCAGATTTACGAGAACGTTGCTTCATCATTGAATTGTCATATATTGAATTATGATATTGTGCTTGCTGTGGATTTCCTTGATCTTCATATAGTCTAGCTTTAATATAATTTACAAGCGATGAATGTAAACTTGTATCAAGACCAATATCGCTATCTAAATCCTGAGTAACAGCATTAACAGTACCATATTTAGCTTTATATGTAATTCTAAGACCATTATCTATAAATAAAGAAGACCAAGTTCCAGTTTCACTACTTCCACTATTACTGTCAGTAATTGAAAAAACATTGTCACTAACTTTAGTTATTGTCTTATTACCATTATAAGTAGTAGTTCCACTTATTTCGACTCTATCCCCAGTAGTAAGACCATGAGATGCTGAAGTTACTTGAACAGTACTTGAAGTAGTTGTAGCAGTTATTGTGCCACTTAAATTACCATCTTCTTGAAATGTATCAAACTTTTCAGTAGTTCTCTCTATTGAAGAGGATGAAGTTGTATCAAGAGCAAGTATTGCAAGTCTTTGGTCATCATTAAACCATGCAAAATTATCATTTGGATAAGTTCTTTTAGCCATATTAACTCCTATTTAAGTTCGTCATTTGAAGAGTCTGAATCACCTCTTAGCAATTTATGAGGATCACTAAGTTTAGGTATTAAAACATATCTATTATTAGTATCAAGGACTTCAACTCTTTCAATACTAAGTACATCAGCAGGTAACTCATACCACCTTTTTTTCTTTTCAAGATCAGTTGTAGCAGAAACAATATAGTTTTGTTTTCTATTAGATATATCTATAAGACCATCATTTATAAGTTGATATAGATATGCCTCAGATTGTCTTCCAAATGATTTTTCTATTTGAGCTATTATGTTTTTAACTGTCATTCTTCAGAACCTTTTTGTGTTATGCCTGTTAACATTCCTAAACCTCTATTATATTCTGTTTGTAATTTCATATATTGATCTCCATACCATTGGTATTTAGCATTATCTACACTAAGTCTTGATGCAACTTCAGATACATATCCATTTGCAATAGCAATTTTACTTTGTATTTCAGATGCAAATCCTTGAGCTGCATTTAAATAGCCTTGAAATACTTGAGAGTAACCACCAATTTGAGCAATCCTTGAATTAACTTCATTCCCATAAGCTTGAACCTCAGATGCACTTGCACTAGCTTCTGATAAATAAGCATTCCCAGCCTCAATTCTTGATCGAGATTCTTGCCTTTTAGCATCTGCTTGAGCCAATCTTATATTTACCTCTGAGATATATCCATTTGCTATATTTATTTTAGCTTGAATTTCACCTCCAAATCCCTGTGCTGTTGCTATATAGCTTTGGGCTGTATTAATATGCCCTTGAATAGCTTGAGCTTTTGCTGAAGCAAATGAAGACCTAGCACCAACCTCATTGGCATATCCACCAGCTTGAGATATATATGCTTGAGCTTCTTGAAGATAAGCACTTCCTTGACCAACTATAGAATTAGCTTCTTGCAAATAAGCATTTCCAGCAGTTAATCTTGATTGCGATTCTTGTCTTTTTGTATTTGCCTGTGCAAGTCTTACATTAATTTCAGATATATAACCACCTGCTATACTTATTTTAGCTTGAAGTTCATTTGCAAAAGTACCTGCAGCAGCTACAAATCCATTAGCTTGATTTCCATAAGATTGAGCTGTAGCTAAATATGCTTGACCAGTTTGATTATAACCAGATGCAGTTGCCAAATATCCATTTGCTACAGCTATTTGACCATTCACCTGTGCAACTCTTGCATTTACCTCATTAACAAATCCTTGTGCTTCTCCTAAATATCCTTGTGCTAAATTAATATATCCTTGCGTTGTATTTAAATAACCTTGTGCTTTTTCTATATCTTCTGCATCAACCTCTACTTCTGCCTTGTCAACTTCTAATTCAGCTTTAACCATCTCAGCGTTAACTTTATCTACAGATGTATTTATAGCTGCTACAGCAGTGTCTATTCCACCATCAATAAGAGTAACAGTTTCAAGTATTTCCGCCTTTGCTAAATCAACTTCAGGATTAGCCAAATCTACCTCGGCATTTGCAAGTCCTATTTCTGTTCCCATGCTTCCTAAAGCTGTTACCGCACTATCTGCTTGTGTATTTATAAGGTCACAAATTGCCTGTGTTTCATCTAATTCAGTAATTATCTTAGCTGCTGCTGTATTTACAGCTCCCTCTGAGTCTGTTTCTCCTAAATCTAATAGGGCAGTAGATTTATCAAGTTCTACACTACCCTCAACAATAACATTATCAACCTTATCAAATTCGGCACTAGCTTCTACAATAATATTGTCAACTTTATCTAATTCTGTTTTCATTGCATCACATGCAGTTTCAAACCCTGAAGAATTATCTGTACTTGTTGCTAGCTCTGCTGCTTCTGCTTTAGCAAGTACAATTTCTGCCTTTGCAAGAACTAAGTCAGCATCTATCTTATCACATACAGCTTGAGTCTCATCCATTTCTGTTATTATTTTAGCTGTAGCTGTATTTACAGCACCTTCACTATCTGTTTCACCTAAAGAAAGAAGTGCATCAGATTTATCAAATTCAGCATTTGCAAGTGCAACTGCAGTATTTATTCTTCCAGATGCTGTAACCATTGCAGCAAGAGCAGTATCTACACTAGCATCTACAGCCACATTTGCCTCACCTACTTGACCAACGGCAGAATCAATATTTGTATTTATCTCATCACATATCGCTTGAGTTTCATCTAGCTCAGTATTAATAGCAGTAAGAGCAGTTGTTATATCAGAATTACTTACTATTGTATTTTTATATTGAAGCAATTGCCTCATAGCTGCAAATAAAACAACAAGATATTCTGCTTCATCAGGAAAATTTGCTATTAAACTATCAGCACTAACATCTACAGTTGGATATGATATATGATGGACATAAGCTTTTTGAGCTGACGTTAAAGTTGGTTTAACATATAATGTAGATGCATCAGAATTATTACCATCAATCCAATATACAGGATCAGTAACTGTTCCATAATAATTAAGATCACTACTATCTTCAGCAAGACCTCCATACATAGCTGGTATTTCTCTACATGGAATTTGATAACCCCCAGAATCAGCAGATAAACGAGTAACATATAATACTTCCCCTACACCATCCATATCCATAACAAGTGGTGAATTATCTAATTCAGTTGCTGCTGCACATTTTGCCTTTAACTTATCTGGAAGTACATTTATAATCTCTCTACAAGCATCTTCTGCCCATTGATCACATGCATTTTGATCTATAGTCCCTCCTACTAAATCAGTTATTTGTGCACTAAGTGTAGCCATTACCTACTATTCCTTTCAGCTATATCTTGATCCATTGTAGTTTGACTAAACTCTAATTTAGTAGTTTTAGCCCATGTATTACGCATATTTACATGATTACGTGTATCATCATGATCCTTTACATAATGACCACAATCACATATCATCTCTGCTTTTGTTTCGCATTCAACTTTACTATTACATCTATGACAAATAAATATTATAGCCATATTATGCTTTTCCACCTTTTTTATATGCTTTTATACTTGGCTCTGTTGGTGGCTTTACCATTCCACCTAATTGATAGCTTTCAACTCTATCCCTTGCATTAGATATTGGAATACCTGTTTCCATTGATTCTTTCTTTGCTTCTTCCATACCTTCTTCAGTATATGGATATTCTTTTTCACCTACCTTTGGCATTATTTTTTACTCCTGTTTCTTGCATCTCTAAATGGTATATCTCCATGAGTTTCAATATATTCTATAGCTTCTATTAAACCACGATTGCTTGCGTTTTTTTCAACTACACCACCATGTGACGCTAATTCATTTTTATGTATAATTTCATAATCCTGTGGATTCTTGTTTAATTCTAATAATTCTTCTTCATGCATATCTGCAGCACCATTAACAGAGGTATTTATTATTACTTCACCACCCTCAGCTTCAATTGGTATACCACCTTCTTCATGACTTTTACCAACCAATAAT
>TARA_R100001594_G_scaffold52570_4_pt1 | contig 33660 bp, 27 predicted proteins | sample TARA_R100001594 | Tara Oceans TARA_R100001594 (sample SAMEA2622752) | marine metagenome | biome: marine biome (ENVO:00000447); feature: marine epipelagic mixed layer (ENVO:xxxxxxxxx); material: "saline water (ENVO:00002010), including plankton (ENVO:xxxxxxxx)" | depth 150 m | reverse complement strand
GGTATGCATCGCCTCTACCAAGAATGGGTATGTCTTCATACACGAACTCATAGGGATTCAAGGAAACGGTTATGATTCTTCTTCTCTTGAGACTATCTGTAAATTAATTAATCAATATAATATAAATTTAGTAAGAGTAGAGTCTAACTTTGGTGATGCTATGTATGTACAAATCTTGCGTCCTGAAGTAGCCAAGTGGTGTGGTCAGATTGCTATTGAAGAATATAGGGTAGGGGGACAAAAAGAATCTCGAATCCTTAAAATTTTAGAACCTGTGTTTGGTAATCATCGTTTAGTCTTTAACAAGAAGGCTATACGAGAGGAAGAAACACAAAGGCAAATAACTAGAATTAATTATAGCCGTGGATCATTGGCTCATGATGACCGTATTGATGCATTGTCTGCTGCGGTATCGTACTATCAAGAACGAATACAGTTTGATGTAGATGAACAAGTTCGTAAGAGAGAAGAAGATGATAGAGATGAAATTATTAATAGTTGGTTAGGCGACAAACGAGGATACAAATTATTAGGCGATAAAGTAAGTGGAGCTGTTCTTGTAAATGGCAAGCCAATGAGTCATAAGCCTAAAGGACATAGTGTTATTAAACATTCATATACTAATAATATGTGGAGGAGGAGAAGATAATGGACCCATTCACAGCAATGGCAGTAGCTAATTTAGCCCAAGGTGTCTTTGGTGCATTTGGTGCATCCGCTGAAGCTGCAAGAAAAAAAGCAGAATTTGATCGGCAAGAATACATTCGCCAAACACAGTTTAATAAAAAAGCTTATAATGAAATGATGGCTAATGTAAATAGAAATATTATGAATAATAGAATTAATAAGGTAGCAGGAACTCAGTATGGAACTAATAAAGCTATAATTAATATACTACAAGACAGACAAGAAGAAGATGTTATGAGATCATATCAAGCTATGCAATCTAAAATGGATAGCCAACTTACTGGAAGAGGAATAGATCCTAGTTCTGGAACTGGTCAAGCCTTAAGTAGAATGAATTTAAACAATGCTTTTAAAAATATTAAAACTTTAGAATGGAATAGGGCTCAGTCTTTAAGAAAGAATAAAGAAGAAATGGAACAATCATTATCAAGAATGAATCTTTCTGAAAAAGCTCCTGATGCTTACATACCCGGAGTATATAGTGGATCTACTCCAACGCAAGCTCTTGGTTCTGGTTTATTAGGAGCTGGATTAAGTGCTGGAGGATCAATAGCAGGTGGGGCATTTGAATCCCAACTACAGGGATTGCAAATACCTGATTTATACAGCAGTATCTTTGGAGGAAATTAATAATGCCTAGAATGGATAATACAAGAAGAGAACCTAATCAAGGTAGAATACAAGTTATGCAACCTGAAGTTCAAGGACAGGCGATATTCTCTGCTCCAACTCCAGCCCCTTTAGATATATCTATGCAAGGAACGGTACAAGCGGGTCCACAAGGAGAAGGTCCAAGCTTTATGGAAACATTGTTTAAAACTTTAGGACCAGAAACAAACTACCTGACTAATGCAGTTCGAGCTTATTCTAATTCAAAAAAAGAAGTCGATAGAAAAAAAGATGTTGATGTACAAGAAGAAATAAGTAATATTATGAAACAACAAAGTGCTGGTGAATTAACAATAGCAGAAGCTTTAAATAAAGTAAAAGGGCTTGAAAAAAAATATGGAATAGAAAAATACACAACAACACATAATAACTATATTTCTCAAAGAGATAAAATTGCAACGGATAATAATATAGATATAGTTAATGATGAATTTTTAAAGTATCAAAGTGAAATAGCACAATTAATAGATCCACAAGATAGAATAAATTATATAAATGAAATACTTCCAAAGGCTCATCCTAGCATTGAAGATAAATTAATGCAGTTAAGGATTGAAGCTACTTCTACTTTAGCACAAGAAACTTATAAATTAACAAAAGATGAAACAATATTTAAATTAAGAAAAACATTAGAAGATATTGTAAATGATCCTAACAGTGGTTTTGTACTAGGACAAGAAACTGATTTTATAGAGTCTTATGCTCAAGCTTTAGCAATAGTTGGAGATGCTGATCTTATTGTAGGTCATATAGATCCTAAAACTGGAATGGTAGATATGTCTAGTCTTTTACAAACTATTGCAGATACAAATAAAGATCTTCCAGAATGGCAACAAATACCTGTAAATGCTCCAGATGAAGACGAATATCTAGAACATTTAGGAACAGCTCAAGTTGTTTGGAATAATCTTTCTAAAATAAATCAAGATATTAAAGCAAGAACTAAAAAACCAACAGATACTTTACCTAATCAAAATGAAATAATGGCACTGTATGAAGCAGGAGGAGCATCTTGGAATAATCTTATCAACAGTATTTTTAATACTGCTAAAAATGATGCTAGAGAGTTTAAAGATGTTTTAATTCAAGCTAGTAAAATGATATATTTAAATTCTACAAGAGATTCAGTCTCAGGATATCCTACTGAACAGGTAAGAAATGAATTAAGTATTAAAGATCCTACAATAGAAAAAATTGCCGAACAAAATTCTTTGTATGGTACTCTAATGAGAGAGGCTATATCTAGAGATAAAAGTACTGAAGACCAAACAAATGCAGAAAATGTTCTTGATGTGTATAAACAAACCCAACAAAGACTTAATAGTCTTGAAAGAAAAAGGTTTGAAAAAGATAAGTTAGATTTTTCTGGTATAAATAACGACAATATTTTTGAAAAGCTAGAACTTAAAGGTATAGGAGAATCTAGTCTGTATGGTTTTACCATGCCCTATTCTGCTAAAGATCCCCTTAAAAAAGAGGGATTCATAGAGGGCGATTTATTAGAAGATATAACTTTAATTATGTCTAATCCGGCTTACGAGGACGCAGATGCACTAAGACTATCAAATAATAAATTAATAACATATTTAAAAGAAAAAGGTTTTGATAATACAATAATAGCTAAGTTTACAGATCAAAGTTTATTAAAACATATAATAGCAAAAGCAGGAGAAGACCCTCGTTATTCTATGAAACTAAAAGATGTAGGTGATTTTACTCCTAATACTAAAAATGTAATTACTAATGTTAAAAACTATACAGATAAAGAGGTTGCTGAAGCTACGAAAGAAGTAGCGGATGTACTTTATGATAAAATTATGCCAACTCTTGAACGCTTAGGAGTAAATCGAAATGAGTTAACAACAATACTAGACGATGGAAATACGGTAATTAACGAAAGGTTTGCAGAGTTTGTAAGAGGAGAAGGATCTTATATAACTGATGATGGAAACGAAATAGATATATTAGATTTTTATAAAGAGGGTGATGAAGATTTAAAAATTTTAGATATATTATTTGCTACTACTGGAGACTATCCTATAAATGGCGGGGTTATTGATGTAGGGGAAGAAACACAAAAGAATGTTAGTGAAAAACTAGAAACAGAAACTATAATGTCTACAGATCCTAAAGATAGTACACCGTTTCATCCAACTGATATACCTTATATAGAAGATATGTCTAAAGCAACTATTCAAGATAATGCTTCCAATATATATCAAGTAGAAGGGGATTGGTATGAAAAAGAAGGGGAACCTTTAAGATTTAATCCTAAAGGAAATAACTCAGAGCAAAGGCATAGGACGTTAATAGAAGACGGCTATGGTATAATAGATTCAATTGCAACAGGAACGTACTATAATGTTGCTTCTGGATTTGAAGCTGGTCGATCTATTGCAATGCATAAAATTAATAATCCAAACGGAGGAGTTAGAAGCAATGATAATTTAGACAATGCTTTAAAAAATTCTTTTGAAGATGTACAAGGATCTATGGAAAGTGGAAACTGGACTGCTAAAAGTGTTAATGCTTTTGGATTTTTAGCTCATTATTATAAAGGACTTAATACCCAAATACAAGGCAGATCATTTGCTATTACAGATTCAGATATATTAGGTTTATTTATAAATCGAAGCGGAGATCAGCCTTCTGTGGAATCTGTTGCTGCTAGAGAAGAAGCTGAAGCAATGTTAAATTTTGCAAAACATGCATCAGAGATGGATCTAAGAAAATTATCACAAGAGTTTTTAAAAAAACCAGAACAGTTTAATATTTATTTAAATGGCTTAGATAAAGATAGACAAATTAAATTAGCCTATGCAAATGAAATGCTTGCCCAAGAAAATTTCTATCAAGAAAGAAGACAACTAAAAGATGCAGAAACATTGTCATACGATATTGTTAATCTTAATACTGACACAGTAATTAGCGATGAACCAATTTTAGTAAATACTTTCGCAACCCTTCTTAAAAGCAAAGCTCTTTTAAATACATATGGTTATATAAGCCCTGAAGATTTTAATGATTTGCAAAATGTTTTAGCAGAATGGAAAAACGAAGCAAGACAAGTTGGATGGTGGAAAGAAGCTGCTACTAATCCTTCTGAAAGATTATTAAATAAAATAGTAAAAGAAAGAGGAAAAAGTCTTTCTGAAGATCACCTTATATACAGTTTAATAGATATTAAAGATGCTAATATGTTTGTAGATCTATTTTCTAGTGATACTATGGGCGGTAAGTTTGGAGGAGCAGGGATACCAAATATTTATGGTCCCAACGAAGGACCAGAAGGTAAATATTTTAATGGTGCATTTACAATAGACCAACAAAATAAAATACTTAAACAAAATTTTTCTGGAACCATAGGAAATTGGAATGAAGATAATGTAATAGTTCAAGGCGTAACTGACATGAGGATAAGACTGGAAACTTTAATAGATAAAAATCCAACTGTAAAACATGCTTTAACAATGTTAAATGGAAAAACATCAAGTTTAAATAACAATAAACCATTTTCAGGTATTCAAATTTTAGATGGTATAATGGGAGCTAATGATCCTAATCTATACTTTATTTCAAACCCTATGATAGAGTCGCCCATAGAATTAAATAGTGATATGACTAATTGGCATTCTGTAGGATTAGCGTATCCTCCAGATAAAAAACTTGCATATTTTAATGACATTAATAATGGAATAACTGTAGCTCGTATTACAAATCAATTAGGGCAACAACAAATGAAAGAGGCTAGTAAAAAAAGAAGAGAATTTGATAGCTTAGAATATTCTCCAACGAATAATTTGACTCCATATAATGATGATAGAATAACGAATCCTCACATGCAAACAGTTTTAAGAAATTATACAGAAACAAATATAATGTCTAAAGATTTTATTTATAACCTTACAAATAAAAAATATACAAATGCAGAAAGTTTAGCTACGGCTGCTTTTAGTTTATTGCAAGTTAATACACCTAATAAGGATATGACTAACGAAATGCTTGACCCAATTAAAGAGTATGCATCTGCTTGGTTTAATAAACAAGATAAGGGCAATAAAACTTTAAATTCTTTTTTATTAAACTTAATGGAAAGTGATATAGAATCTAAAGATTTTATTAGAGAAAGATTAGACTATAAAGGATTAAAGGATATAACTAAGCTATTAAATATGGATCGAATAAACTACGAAAATAGTAAAGGTAGAAAATCAGAAGCAAGGTGGTATTATACAGAAGCAGGGGATGGTAGATCGTATGTTCCTAATTTAGATCCAAGCAAACTAAAACATACTGATTTTACTAGAGAAGAAGATGGAGCTCATGGTTACTTTAGATTACAAATGAATGTAAGAGATATTAGTAATGCAAAATTTATAAACAATAGAACATGGAACGTAGGTATTCCATTTGAGTTATTTAATAGATAAAGGGGAAAGCTATGGCTAGGAAAAAGAAAAAGTCTGGTGGCAAAAAAGATGCCTGTTACCATAAGGTTAAATCTCGTTATACTAAATGGCCCTCAGCTTATGCTTCTGGTGCTTTAGTTAAATGCCGTAAAGTTGGGGCAGCTAACTGGGGGAATAAGCGTGGCAAAACGAAAAAGTAGTAGTGAAGGATTAAGGAAATGGTTTGGTCGTAATAAAGGCAAAGGGTGGATTGATTGTAAAACTGGTAAACCTTGTGGACGTAAGTCTGCTAAGGGAGGCAGCAAGCGTCCTTATCCTGCTTGTCGTCCTACAAAAGCACAGTGTACAGCTGCTGCTAAACGCAAGAAAGGTCCTGCTAGAATTAGCTGGAAGAAAAAGAAAGGGGGCAAGTAATGCATAAGAAATTTAAATGTGCTTGTGGTATGACTACAAGAGCTACAGGTTCTCATGCTAAGAAAGTTATGAAACCTTTTAAAGTTAAATTTAAAAATACAGGGGGTAAAAATGCCAAGTAAAAAGAAAGGAGCCATGAAGGGCTGTACCATTAAGAATGGATGCAAAAGCAAAGCAGGTGGTCTTACAGCCAAAGGACGGCGTATGATTAACCGAAAAACTGGCTCTAAATTAAAGGCTCCACAACCCGGAGGAGGACCTCGTAAGCGATCTTTCTGTGCTAGAAACAAAGGGCAGATTAGAAAGTTTGGTATTGACTGTAGAAAAACTCCTAAGAAGAGAGCTTGCTTAGCGAGAAAGAGATGGAAATGTAGTAATTAAAAGGGGGAATGATGGAAACCACGGAGCTTATTAGCCTAATAGAAACTTTAGGCTTTCCAGTATTTATGGCTATTGTTCTTATAGGAGGCATCTACTTTATGATGAAGTGGATGATGAATACTCTTATGAGTAAACTTAATTCATTATGGGAAATGGTAGTTAAATTAATAGATAGAATCCGTGCGTTAGATAATTCTATCATCCGTCTTGAAACTATGATTAGGATTTTAAAAGATATTGATCCTGATTGGGAAAGAATTGGCAAACTAGATAATGAAGACAAAAGGACAGACTAATGAAAAGAATGTTACTGCTTAAGATTTCAGGGGGGATATTATGCTTTCAAGCAGCCTGTGCTTTTCAAGCAGGTAATGATAGTTCCGGCATAGCTTTTTTAATGCTTGGTGCTTATTTCTGGTTTCATAGGAATTGGAATAAATGATTGGGTTAAGGGTAATAACCCTAGTAATGATAGGAGAATTGTTAATGTCTAATAAGTATATAATAAGAAGAGGAGATACTCTTTATAGAATTAGCAAAGAAAATAATATGTCGGTAGATGATATTATAAAAATAAATAATATAACAAATCCCAATGAAATACAAGTTGGACAAGAAATAACTCTTAAAAATCCTCCAGAAAACTTAGGAGAAATGCCAATTATAGTAAAAGAGTATATGCCTTTTATAAAAGAACGAGAAGGATTTAGAAGTTTTGTATATTTAGATACTGGCAAGCTTCCTACTATAGGATATGGAACTCTATTATCGCCTAGTAATAGAATTAAAATGAAAGAATTATTTGGTGAAGATAGAACTAAAAGATTAGTAGCGGGTGAAGAAGGTCTGTCTGAAGCTGAAGCGTCTTTATTAGCCGAAAATGATTTAAAAGAATATGTAAAAACGTGCAAGAGAATGACTCCCGGAGTAGGTTTTGATAATCTTCCATTATCCTTAAGACGGCATTTAGTCTTTCAAACAAGACGAGGGTGTTGGACTAAGCATCCAAAAAAAGGAAGTCCTAATGCTATAGCTGCTTTTATGAATAGAGACTTTGGTAAGTTTGAATATGAGATGACTGATGGAAGAGGAGAATACCGAGATGCTATTAAGAATAAGGCACGAGGTATTATGAGACACATAGATGAGTTTGTGTCTGATGCGTGGGACTCTGGTTACTTTGATCCAATAAATAAATACGGATTTAGAAGAGATCAAAAAACATTTAAAGAAAGAGGATTCTTAGGAGAAATAACTAGAGATGATGGAAAGATAATGACAGAAATGTCTGTAGGCGTGGAGTTTGATGGTAAGGAAGTTGATATCCCTACTTTATATACTGGTATGCCTAAAGACCAATTAGATTTTTTAATTAAAGGGGGAGACCCTAGAAACAATGAAGCTCTCATGGAGGGGGCTGAAAAACGAGCTAAGGCAAGAATGAAGATGGGCAAGAGTCCATTTTATAATATAAGAGAAGATGCTCCTACTTATGAGGGGCAAGAAGATTTTAATACAACACCAATACTTGGTAAATGATTTCTTAAGGAGAAAACAAAATGCCAGAACCTACCCCATTTATGCGGAATATATACGATGATATATACCAAAGAAAAAGATTTGAAGCAACTGGAGCATATACTGAAAGCGATGCGATAGATCAACTTCATAACTCTATGTGGTTTAGAAAACAAACTGGCGATATTTCTTCTTTTGAATATGATGCATTCTATGGGCAACTAAGTCCTGAAGCTGGATATGACCGTAGATCAAAACAATATAATACTTTAGCTAACACATATGAAAATAATGAACTTGGAATGGATGCTATTGAAGAGGACTTTTTAAATTCTCAATACCTAAGTGTATTTATTCAACCTGATGGTAGTTACAAATTTGGCATTATGGATCGAAATACTAGATTAGCCCAGCCTTATCAATCTGTAGGATATTCTCAAAGAAGTGCATTCTTTGAAGCTCAGGCACAGCAATTTATGACAGGAGGAAGATTTAAAGCTGGAGAATTTTTACTTCCTTATGATAAATTAACTACTGAGCTAGAGCAAGCAGCTTTAGCAGAAATGGAAAGAGAAGGTAACATAGATCATACTGAACTTTTACAACCAACATTATTTAAATTTGATGATGTTGGTTATGTTGTTACTGGAGCAGAAGGCATACTAGCGTTAACCGAACAAGAACAAGAAGGCTATAACGCTGAAAAAATGTTAGAAGAATTTAAAGAACTTATACCAGCTTTGTATACTGCTTATAATTATACAGGAAATACTGATAGTTATTTAATTAATTCTAAAAATACTCATGATTTTTGGTATAGAGTAAATAAAACTTTAAATGAAGATGCGGTATTAAAATCAACAATGTATTATATGGTAGAGGATAAAAACTTTACTGATTATATTTTACCTTCTTCTTATGCATTTGTAAGAGAATCTATTATAAAAGATCCTGATATGAAAGCTGAGATTGCTTTATGGGGAGCTACTTCAGCGGCAGGAGCAATAGCAGCAGGTACTATTTTACCGGGAGTAGGACATCTTGCTGGGCTTGCTGGGGGTGCATTGGTAGGTGGATTAAGGTTTCTTGGAAGGTATGGAGATAAAGCTGCAACTGCAATTGACAGAAGCATGAAGGTTACTAAGAAAATAAAAGATTTAAGAAAAGCTGGAAAATTAAGTACAGCTAATGCTTTGTCTTTGCAACTAGAAGCAAAGATGAGGATAGCAAGATCAATTGGTGATTGGCTATTACCTAGTAGAATACCTATGATAATTGCTAATAAAATGGGGATTGTAAAACATCACTCTGTTGGAGAACAATTTGGAATGATGTTTGGTAAAAATAGACGAATAGGATACTTAGCTCAAAATAAAATGAAATTAGTACCCCTTGATTTTACAGAAGGTTTAATTGAAGGTGGTCTAGTAGAAGCTCTTCATCAATCGGAAATGGGACAAGAATTAAATGAAGATAATATAGCATACGCTGCTGGACTAGAAGGTTTAATATCTATAGGATTAAATCCAGCAATGAGAACTGTTTTTGGAACTGCTGAAGGGGTTGGTAGATTTGCAGTCGGTAAAACAGGACAACTAGGAAGCTATGTTACAGGCGGTAGGCTAGATGCATACACCGCTAATCTTAGAAACAGATTGTCTTTGATGGGATCAGGAAGAAGAAGAACTTTAACAGAAATATCTACAGCTATAGATAAAGCGGATAAGTTAGGAGTTCTTAGTAAAAAATACGATATTGTTTTTGGCAATCGTGTTCCTAAAAAAATAACTGCTACTAAAGATACCCTTAAATATTTATTTCCAGATGATCCAAGAAGAAGAAATAGAAAAACTAATTTCTTAGATGTATTATACGATACTGTATATGAGTATGCTCAAGAAACAAAACAAGATAACCCTACAGATTTTACCTTTGAAATGATGGATAAGATCATGACTAAATTAGTAGAAGACTCTGGCGATAGTACTTTTGATGTTAAACACGCAGGTATTAAGGCTATTAAAATATTAGATGCTGCATTAGATGGATCTACTATATCAGCTCCTGCAAAACTAAAAATTAAAAATAATTATATAAATAAATTTCATGGGTTTAATTTAATTTTTATTGCACAAGAAAATGATTTAACTGTTGATGAGCTAATAGAAAAAATTGATTATGCTGAGAACCCAGATACTTTTGATCCAGATGTATGGATTCAAACTCTTGGGGAAGAAGAACGAACTTTATTTTTAAATGTATTATCTGAAGATGGTAAGAATTTAAATGACATAGTTCATTTGACTCCTGAAGAAATAAATAATTATTTAACACGAATGAAAGAAAAATTTGAAGAAGACACTAGTCGTGAGCTAGGGGATATAGATAAATTAAACAAGGAGCGAGAAACCAATGCATCGCTGCTTTCTAAAAGTATTGGAAGACCTGTTATTTATATAGACGCAGTAGGTAATAAGGTAGTAGCTAATCCAGATGGCTTTGATACTAAAGCTGTTACCCTAGAAGAAGGTAGAAAAATACGAGATGAAAAATCTAAAGAAAAGGTAGAGCCTACAGAGCCAACAGAAACACCAGAGCCTGAAACTGATGTAGATCCTACACCTACAGAAACTTATGAAGATAAAAAGAATGCTGCTGTTAACAGGGCATTAAAGAGAATAAAAGAAACTAGTGACCGAGGTAATATAGAAGCTTCACAATTTTTTACTAATTTAGTATTTTATACTAAAGATCCGTTAAAACAAGCAGCAATTATAACTAGGCTTTACAAAGTATTTAATGGCGAAATGACTCTAAACCGGTTTTTTAGTTACTTAAACGAAGATCATCCAGATTTTGTGATGGAATCTCCGATAGTACAGGAAATTGCAGCCGTTATTATATTAAAGGCTTCAGGTAAAGATTTTATAAATCCATTTAGTACAGTACTACGAAGTAAACATAAAGATCTTTTAAGTAATCCTTCAGTCCGAAAAACTATAGATAGATTAGACGCAGAAGTATTATCTGCTGAAAAAGCCGATAAGGCTATGAAATCAATAGTTGATCCTACACCTACAGAACCAGTAGAAATTACTGAAACAATAGAAGAAAGTAGAGAATCAGATAAAAAATTAGAAGAACTTGAAGCAGATTTGCCTGTAGAACTTAAAGATACTCTTGCTGAAATAACTAGAATATCAAATGAAATATCACAATTAAAATTACAATTATCAGAGATGTCTACTAAAAACAAAGAAACAAAAGAGGTTAAAGAATTTGATACATCTATAAAAGAACTAGAGGCTTTAAATGAACAACTAGAAACTTTATTTAAATCTTTAGGAATTAGAACAGAAGATAGACTAGTAGACTTAACAACTATAAAAAATAAAAAGAAACTTTCTAATAAAGTTAATGAATTTATAGACGAGGATATAGCTGAGGTTGATACTAATCTTAAAAATATCGAAGAAGATAAAAAACTACTTTTTGATGTTAAAAGGATTGTATTAAATATAAAAGAAGATATAGAGACAAGGCGTAGAGTTTTATTAGATTTTTTAAACAATAGAAGAAATAATGAAACAGAAGAACAAATGATAGCTAAGCTAGGGCTTACTAAAGAATTTGTAGACAAAGTAAAAAATAAATCAATTGAAAGTAAAGAATTTAATACTGAAATAAAAAATAGTAAATTATCTCAAGTTATAGAAGATTTTATTAAAGCTATAGATAGTCCAAGTAATCAAAGTAAAAAAATATTAGAAGATAAAAAGAAAGAATTAATAAAAAATAAAAAAGAATTAAAAGAAAATTTAGAACAATATTTTAAAACAAGAAAAGAATTTAATAAACTTTTAAATCAAATCCAAAAGAAAGAGAAAGAATTAGAAAAATTAGGACCGTTCAAAGAAATTAGTGAACTAAGAAAAAATATAAATAGATTGTCTTTAAATAAAGAAGTAGCAGCTTCTAGGCTTATTCCAAAAGAAGATCTTTTCTCATCTGGTCTTCAACAATTTGCATATCATAGATATGTTGTACGATCAGCACAACAAAGCAAAGTCCAAATAAATGATGATGCTAGAAAAAAGAAATTAAAAACTATAGACTTATATACTTGGAAAACATATGTTAAAGATAGCTATATAAGTTTTAATTATATTGACAGTTTTTTAAAAGAAAAGTATCCTGATTTAAAAATGGAAGATACTGTTGATATGAATACTGCTAGAGATATGATAACAGATTTTGCAATGTGGAGAAACGAAACCTCTAATAGACATAGAGGAATAAATATGATGATAGCTAGATTATCTGGAATTGATGTCGAAGCTATGAATGCTTTTAATGAGCTTGTCCACGACTATGTAAGCATTGGTGAGTTTACTGCAAATGATCAGCCTTTATTAAAAAGATCAGTAACAGAAGCAGAGACTTCACGCCCAGTACCGCCACAAGATAGTATTCCTTTTGTTATTACTGAAGATACTATTGGAGAATATGCAGAAAGATTCTTAGATGCTGCTCGTCTATTACAAACCTTAAAAAATCAAAACGGACAATATTCTCATCTTGGTTTAGTTATTGCTATGTTACACCAAGCAGGATTAGGAAATATAAATTTTAATCACCCTATATTTCATATGGGTTCAGAGCTAGGACCAGAAGGATCAAAGGCATTAGAAGGAATTAGACCGGTAATTCTTGAACAAGCAGGAGCTATTGAAGCAAGTAAAGATGGACGATTAGCACCAGATAAATTATATAGAAGAGAAAAAACAGATAATAACACAATCCATGAGGGCGATTATATGGATGTTATTGTTGATGTTGAAGAACTTACTACTGTTTTATTATCAATATCTAAAAAACTAGGAGATAATTATTCTGCTAGAGTAGAAAGCAAACTTGAAAGAGCAGTAGTTGATGCTAAAGGTAGAGTAGAATCTTTAGATAAAAGCACCACTAACTATAGAAGACAATTAAAATTTGCTGAAGAATTACATCAAGGTCTATTAGATTATGTTAAAACAATACCTAAAGAGAATAGATTGCGAGCAGGATTTAATAGAGATACAGATGTTGACGCTAATAGATCAGTCACAGAAAAAGAATATACAGAAATATTTAAAGATAATTTTATAGAGCAAGCAAGAGGAATTAATAAACAAAGATTATTAGAAACTTTTGTTAATATATACGAAGACTATGTTACTACTCGTCCTAAAACTATTGACTCTAGAATTAAAGAGTTGTATATAGAAATCATTGATAGTAATGAAACAACACAAAGTCTTGATAGAGTTATTGATATATTATTAGAAACTACAAAACTTTATTATGGAATTAAAAATGAAACAGATATGGGGGATGGTACTTTAGATTGGATGCCCGCCGAAGAGGCTGGCAGAGCATTGTCTGATGCAATCTTTAGAAGAAATGAAGTATCAACTTATAGAAGAAATATCAGTACAAATATTGAAAATCAAACTGATCCTGATAGCCCTCAAGATCTTGTAGACAGAGGACAGCCGAATATTAGTTCTAAACTACAACCTAAAAGTGTTAGACATGATATGCCTTTCTCTACAAAAAATCTAAGACGAAACTATGAAGAAGCCTTAGTTACTCATAGAATGAAACACTCTTTAAAAACAATTGAAGCAATGACACCTGATGAGGTAACTGATTTTATAAATGATTTATTAAAAAGAAAAACTACTAAAGAAGGAGCTATAGAAGAATATATAAAAGATAGAAAGCTAGATAAAGATAAAGAGTTAACGGCTAAACAAAAAGAAGAAGCTTTCAGAGAATATTATATTCCTAGTAGAGAAATTGTAGGTAAAATAAAATTAGGATTTGATTTTCTTCCTCAGATATCTAATAGAACTCCGGGAGAAACTATTACTAATTTTGAACAATGGCAAAAAATGGTAATGGAAGTTATGTTAGATTTCCCTGTTATAGGGTTAAATTTAATTCATGATGGTAGATTTTATGTTGATGGAATTATTACTGGATTTCAAACTCAAGTAGAAGCTAGAGAAAAATATGCAGAAGAGTTAGGTAAATCTGTTTCAGAATTAACTAAAGATGAAAAAGCAAAAGCTGATGAAAAATATAATCCTCAGCCTCTATTTATAAAAAGAGATGAGTCATTTGATGAAGAGAGTGTGGGAGGTAGATTAAATAAAAGAATAGCAGAAGGAGCTACGCCGGGTATGGCATCTGGGATGTTAACTTTTGCTGGATTCTTTCAACACGTTGCTTGGGAATTTATGAATAAAAACTATGAAGGTTTTGCTAAAAGGTCTTTAGAATTAGGACAAGAAAAAGCACAAACAATAGGAATAGATAATATATTTTCATATCAAAGAGTTAGGGATCATAGTTTTTCTGGTCAACATATTACTGTATCTATGTTAATCTCAGGCGAAAGATCAAATAAAGAAATACAAGAATTTCTAGATAATTTAGTATATGATAAATTAGGGTATACTCAAGATGATGTTTATTTAAATGTTGGCAAGTATGTATTAGAGTCAGCACTACAAAATATTGAATCGCATATAGATATGAACCCAGAATCATTGGAGTCTTTACAAAAACTAAACGAGTTATTTGATTTTAAAGGTATATTAGAAGATTTAAAAAATAACGACCAGACTACAGATAGAGTTAAATTATTTAGAGAGTTTATGAAGAAGCCTACTATGGTTCAATTATATTGGGCAGGTTTAGAAGGAACAGCAAATGCATTAGTTAAAGACTGGCAACAAAACGCTGATTGGGCAAAACAAGCTGAAGCTAACGGCATTACTCTAAAAGATATTAAAGTATGGGCAACCTTTTTAAATAAAGGCGGGGCTGCATTAAGAGCAACTATGATTAATGAAGTTCAAGGAGCAACTAATACAATTCTTGAAGGATTAGGTATGACTGCTACTGAAAGAGTAGAGCTAATTAATATTTTAGAAAATTATGCAAAACAAGAAGAATTAGTTAAAGCAGACTGGTTAGCTGTCTATGGTGATGATATGAAAGAGGCTGGTAAAAAAAGAAGAGATTTAATTCAAGCTCATGAGAACTATGTAGAAGAAATGTCAGATTATTTAAGTCAAGGAAGACCTGAAGAAAAAGCAAGGCTTAAAGAAATTATTAGAAAAGATACTCAAGAAAGAATTAATAATGTTAAAGAATATTTAAAATCACAAAGACATCCTTCTGTTGATAGACCTTTAACTGAAACTGATTTAGATAATCCAGAAATATTTAATAAACATTATTCTGAAATATATAGATTATTAACAGGGTTTAATGAAGCATGGAAAGAAATGCCATTACTTAGAGTTTTAAATGAAAAGAATGCACAGCCAATTAGAATTGAATACGATGAGATGACTAAAAAAATTATGGAAGCTTCAGGATTAGATCCTGCTCATGTTGAAGAAAATTGGCTAATGGGTGGGCTACTATTGCAATACCATGTATTCCAAGAGTTTGGGATTGATACAGCAGCAGGACGATTGCAGCTTCCTTTTGCTGGAGCTAGGAGTCCTTATACAAGTCCCTTTGGTAGCTATAGAAGCGAAGAAAAACCATACGGTATTTGGCAAACATTAGGTAATAGATTTCCTGAAGGAGTTGGAAATAAACGAGATTATGTAAATAAACTTATTGCTATAGATTTAGCTCTTAGAGTTTCAACTCAATTAGAACCTGCTATGTTAGCTATACCAGAATATACTATGGCTGATTACTTTGCACAATGGCAAGCTGAATCAGATCATACTGTTCAAGCAAGAGCACGATCAAATAATTTTTGGAATAATCCTAGTGAACTATCAAATGAAATTGGTAGAGATCAATTTACTAAGAATGAATTTGGCGGTAGGTTTGATGAAAATAATAAACCATTATGGTCAAGAAGAACTGTAAAAGATCAGGTTGAGATTACAACAAAAGTTCCGGCTGGTATCTCTTCATTTAGACCTACAATGGGATCTCCCGGAAATCTTATGCAAGACAAAGGATCTTTGTTCTTAAGAAAAAAATTCTTTGAAAATAAAGTTAAAGAACAAGATAAGAGAATAGATAATTTTAATAAACTTGCTGATAATAAACTTGATGATAATTTAAATTTATTTGTATCAGGTCTTTTAACTGGATCACATCCTTTCGATACTAATACACTTCCTGTAGCTAGTCCTCCTGCTACAGAGCCTATTAGTAATGTTTTTAGTGACGAATCTAATGAACAAAAAGTTTACAAAGCAATGCGAAACTTTAAAGAGTCTGTACTTCCTTGGGCTATGGAACGAGGATATTTTACTGAAATAAAAAATAAACAATGGGCTAGATTATGGATTCTATGGGATCATGATAGAATTATGTCAGACACTTTACGTCAAACTAGAGGAATTGTAAAAGGATTAAGAACTACAAGCGAAGCAGATTATACAGCAAGAAGTAGAGAAATAAGAATGACTTGGTATGATAAACTATTCACACAGAGGTCTATTGCTCATGAAGTAAAAACAACTACTTATGATCCTAGAGAGTTAGATGTATTTTTACCAGAACTAGGAGATGCAATAGATACCGATGCTATGTCTTATCTTCAACTTGCTAAGGTAATATCTCAACGATCTGAAAAAGGAGATCCAAGAGTTTTTACTGCTGCCCCAAGACATCTTGTAGCTTTAGATGAAGACACAGCTTTTAAAAAGAAAGAAGTCGTAGCAACTGTAGAAGGACCGGTAGCTGTTCACCATTTAGAAACTGGCGTGGCTATGATGGAGCATTTCCTTATATCTAAAACAAATGAATATATACAAGCTAAGAAAAAAGAAGATAGTGAAATTGGAGCTTATCTTCGTGAACTCGAAAGTAAATTACCAGAAGGACAGTTATTAGCTTGGTGGGATTTAGAAAGAATGTACAATGATCCTGATCCAGTTATTAGAAACATGGCATCTGATATATTCTTTAAAGCAATTGAAGAAGCTTCAATTCAGCATCATAGAAACTTTACAATTTATTTAGATCCTGATTCTGAAACAAGAGGAAGAATGGTTCTTGATCCTACGCATGAAGGCAAAATTAAAAGAATGTGGGGCAGTATATACCCATTGCTACATGGTAAAGTTATTGGAGCACCTACCTATCATCTTACTCGTGAAGGGCTGCAAGAGATGTTAATTAATACTAAGTCAACTCTTTTGCGACAAATTGAAGATAGGTCTATTACTCAAAAACCATATTTAGGTACAGAGCGTTCATTGCATGAAAGTTTAGAAGCTGGGTTTCAAACTGATCTTAGAAAGAAAAATGAAATACTTTTAAAAGCATTTGAAATTATGGAAGACTCTGAATTAGATTCTTATACTCTTACAGACGATAGAAGAAGTAGTTCATTTGATCCAAACGAACGGCATAAAACTATTGATATAGATAAATTAGGTGGATTAAAAGGAATGGATTTTGATACTGCTTATGCAAAATCTTATTATTCAGCTATTGATATTATGAAAACATCGGCTACTAAATCAGGCAATACAAGATTATCTAGAGTATTAGATGAAATAACTAGTAATCCAAATGATACTAATAGAGTATTATCTCTAGCTTTAAAAGTTCAAGATAGTCATGGATTAAATTTCCAAGATGCTAAAATATTTGCTGCGTCTGTTTTAAATATAGATTATAAAACATTTACAGAAATAGAACCAAATGTAAATAAATTAAATGAACAAATTAATAAACTTAATTTTAATCCTTTAAATAAAATGACTAAGCATCTAGAAAAACATATAAGTGATTCTAATAATATAGGAGTTTTACAAAGAACTAATGTAGATAATTTTAAATCTATTTTAAAAGAATTAGGATTAAAGGATGTAGATAATATTCCTGAACTATTAGATTATGATGGATGGTTAAAAAATAATAAAATATTAGCTATAGATATTGAAACTGATTGGGTTATAGATGGTAAAATAACTAAGGTATATAGCATTGCTGAACATTACTCTGATCGAAAAGAAAATAAAATGTCTGATGGTAAAAACTTAAAAGCATTTTTAAAAAGAGTTGAAGCAGCACAAAAGGAAGGATATAAGGTTGTTACTTTTAATGGTAATCACTTTGATTGGGTACAATTAGGCAACCTTACCGGTGAATATGATTTAGCTTTGCGAATAGCAATGAGAAGCTTTGATCTTAGGACTATCTTTAAGAACATGAAAGCAAATAAAAGCGATAAAGGAAAGTTAAATGATTACGCAAAAAATATTCTTAAAAAAGAAAAAACAGAAGTAGGGGGATGGGTAGTTCATCTTTTAACAACTAGATTAAAAGGAGAAATAGATATAAATAATTCTGAGCATGTTCCTACATATATGAAAGATAATGAAGATGTTAAAAATACAGTAGAAGAATTAAATAAGATAACAAGTAAAGAAGAAATAAATAAACGAATTAAAGAATATACAGAAGAAGATGGGGCTATTACAGTAGAGTTATTTAAAAAAGTATTAGAAGATTTAAACGGAACTGAATATGATATTGAAGGTGACTTATTAACTGTAGATAGTAATATGTTTCCTACTTGGGCATTGCATATTTTAAATAAAGATTTAACTGCAAGCGAATTAAGAGGGCTTATCGTTAAATCACGCACACGCAAGGCTGGGAAATTTTATAAAGAATTAAATACAGAGATAGATTTTCAAGAGTCAGCTTTAAATGAAGCACAAATATTATTTAGAAGTGCTAGGCAATGGTTAGATAGAAACAGTGCTTCTGAAGTTCGTTCTAAATTAATAGGCGAAGAAGTTAATGAGTTAGAAAATTTAGTTGGATTTGAAACAGCCTTAGAACAAATTGTTGGTGTTAAAGATCCAAGTCCTTCTCAATTAATTGCTGCTAAACTAGCTTTGTCAGCAGCTATACAAGAGGGACTAGATAGTCATGGTATTTATAATCCTTTAGATTTATCAAGAGGTTTAGATGACGATGTTGATTTGTGGTCTTTAAAAGATTTTAAACAATTTAATAAAACATTTAAATCAAATGATACTGCTTTAGAATTAAATAAAACTATAGAAAGTTCTAATTTAAACAATGAACAAAAAGAAATGTTAAGAATAACTTTTGCTCATTTAGCAAGAATGAATCCTGAGTTCTTTAACGATATAGATTTAGAAATTGCAACTCAACCGTTGTATAAAATAGGAACTAAGGATAGAGTGTCTGGAGTTTTTGGTGTTAAGAAAGACAAGTTTTCTATAATTGTTGATCCTACTAATGTTGATAATAATACAGAATTGGTAGAAATTATTCTTCACGAAACCATTGGACATATGGGAGTAGAAAGATTTATTAGAAAAGACGAAGCACATTGGATAAGTGTTGTTGAGTGGATTAAATCTTATGAAGGACAAGTTTCTATACGAGACTTTGTAACTTCTCTTCCTAAGTACTCTAAGTATAGTGGAGAACAATTACAATCTCTTGTTGCTTTCTATCAAAATAATCCAGAAGAATGGGCTGCTTTGTATGTGTCTCATAGAGTTATGTTAGATGTAACTCATGATAAATCTATTATAGTTCCTGATAAACATGTTGAATCAATGGTAGGTAAAATTGTTCGTTCAGTTAGAAGATACTTACAAACAATAACTGATGCATTATTTAGATTTAAAACAAGAACACCAAAAGCATATGAGATGATGGAAAAAATTGTAGAAAACAGTTACGGGTTTAATCAACGAGCAGGAATACATAGGGCTATTTCTTCTAGAACCCCCTCTGAAGTTTCTACTGGACATCCTAATGCAGAGAATATGTATAACTTTTTAAATCCAAAATCTCTTACATTAGGTGATCAATCTCCTTCTTTATTTCAATTTAGAGATAGTTCTCCTCTGACAAAAGAACAAATAGATAATATTACTAAAACAGAAACTACTGGTACTTCTTTTGAGACGTTAATAGATGACCTTGAGAATATAGAGCGTGAGTTAAGAGATATAGAAAATGATATGAACAATGCAAAAGATCTAAAAGAAAAAGATAAAAAGAGAGCTGAATTAGTTAATAAGTTAAAAGAAAAAGAACATATTGAAAAACAAATATCTGAAATAGATTATAAAAATATGTTTGGTCAAGATAGAAGAACTGTTTTAAATAATCGCAAAATAATTAATAATTCAAAAAGAGAAATTACTCATTCTAGACATGGTAAAATTAAAGACGATTTATTAATACCTAGAAATTATATTACTAGTTTATTAAATAATAATGAACAAGGTGATTTAGATATTTTAAAAACATTTTTAGCAGATTCATTTGAAAAAATGGGAGAGCATAGAGGAGAATATGTTTTAGAAGGAACAGAACAATACTTAGCTTATTTTCCAAGTATATATTTAACTTTAAATAAACTTGCTACTAATGGTATCTTTAGTTTTAATACTACTCAGTCAGATAGAACTTATTTAAATAATGCTATTCCAATTGTTTTATTTTCTAGAATGATTGCTAGTGGATTAGAAAACACTACTGGTAATTTACAAAATCCTGAAGGTATTCAAAGCTTTGAACACAATTATAATGAATTAATGATTTTAGAACAAGAAGCAGCAGATTACGATAAAGGATTTACTGAAGAAGGAAAATTGGACACAGATAGATTTGAACGAATAAAAGAAGGGGCAATTCGATTTATAGTTAACGAAAAGGACATTTCAGAAACTGATCCTGATTATAATTTAATTAAACAGTACGCAAAAAAATATAAAGAGTTTTTACAACAAATGACTGATATTATGTTTGATGCTGGTGTTTTATCTGAGCCAGAATTTACAGATCCTAATAGAAATATTATATTAACTTTAAAAAGAAAAATTAAAAATATGGAAAATAATAAAGTTTTAGATGAAGTATTATCTAAACGAGATGCGTTGAAAGATATGATTAAAAGTGAACTAGAATTAAAATCCGCTAATAAAGGAGTTGTTGATCCAATTGGTTTGTATATGTCTAATATTCTTCCGGATTTAAGTAATGTAACTGATGGAATAGTTGATTCAAAGTTTTTAAAATCTTGGGATTTAACTCCTGATAATGTTAAAAAATATATTGATCAACGTATTTTAAATAGCGAAGACGAAAGAGCAGATACTTTAAAGCAACAAATAAAAACTGATACAGAATCTAAAAGGGATTATATTGCAAGGGAAGGATTAGAGATTAACTTATTAAGACATCAAATGGTTGAAGGTATGTATGAAGAAGCTTCTAGTGGAACTAAAACTTTAAAACAAATTATACCTACTGCTGATGACGTTATAGTTAATACATATAATAGAAGAATAAAAGAGTCGCATACAAATCTTGTAAGTAAATTTCAAGCTTTATCTGGAAGTTATTTAGCTAAAGTAATTGGAGATAATAATCTTGTTAGACCAAACCATAAACAATATTTAATAAACTCTAATGATGTTTTAAATCTTATCGATTACAAACTTTATTTACTTATGAATAGAATAGGAAGTACTTCTTTCTTACCACAAAAAATAGTAGGTATACCAAGTTCTTATGATTTACTAACTAACCCTAATACTAAAGGTTTATTTAATAATTCTATATCCGATATTGTAAATGGTATGGTTCGAGGTCCTGTGTGGAATGCAAGTACTGTTTCAACATTAAAACAATTTACTGATTCTACAATAAATGCAGATTTATTTTTAACTATATTTGAAAATGTTATAGAAAATAATACAGATTTATCTGGCTTAAATATTATAGATAATTCTGTAAAGAGTTTATTTGGAGGAATACAAAGACCTGTTAGATCTAGGCTTTTAGAAGATATACAAATATTAAGAAGAAAACTACAGATAACAGGGGGAGTTGCAACAAGAGCTGTAAACAATGTAAATCCAGCTGTTGATACAATAAATGATTTTACTTCTACTTTATTAGGACCTAACTTAACTGTAGCTACTCCTGTAGTAGAAGGTATAGTTAATACTACCTCTTTGATGTTTGGAGGTCCAAGAGGATTCTCAAACTTCTTTACAACTCTTATAGATAGTATAACATTAGGGGCAAGCCATGCTACAAAGAATGGAAGAATAAAACAAAAAGAACTAGCATCTGGTATGGCTTATTACGCTAAGTATCTAAAACATAATAGGTATGAAATGGATAGAAGTCTTTTGTTTGATGATGAGGCTCCTGATCACGAGTTAAGTTCTACAAGAAGATTTTTAAGAAAATCTAGAATTTTATCAAACTCTGTAAACGGAGCTATTAATACTGACCTTAGAATGGTATCTACTTTATCTTATAGAAAATTTCTACAGGAAATTATTGAAGATGGTAGATTTAAAACTCTTGTTGAAGAAATAAATAAAAATAGGGATGTATTAGAAAATCGAAAACAATTAAAAGAAATTGTTTCTAGAACCCTTGGTAGTTCTCACGGTCGAGTAGAAGCAGTCTATCAAATGGCACAAATGGGTCTTTTAGATATTGCTATCTTAAACGATATAGATATAATATTAGATAAATCTTCTAGGGTATATGGAGTATATTCTTTTGGCAAATCTTTAAAATCTTATATTTCAGAACAAGATAGAAGCGGAAGATCAAGACTTAATGATGCCATGAGAAGATTAAAGAATTGGGAAGATGCCGTGGTACATTTAAATATTATCAATCCTACCGCTATGGATTTAGATACAACTGATGTTCCTCTATTTAGATTAATGAGACACTATAAGTCTTATCCTAATGTTTACGCTTCACAAAGAATTTTTAGAGATTTACCAAGATATGGTCCCGCAGCTTTCTTAGGAAGAACCATAAGGTTTATGTTACAAGAAGCTGTTTATATGATTATTATTATGTTAGCTGCTGGAGTAAGTGCTGAAACTCTAAGACGAAGATTTTCAGAAAATCCTGCTAAAGAAATATCTTATATATTATCTAGGAACCCTTCTATGGGATTTGCAGGAGAAGCTATTGTATCAGCCTTTAAAGGATTTCTAGAAGGCAACTTAGCCAAAGGAGTGGGAAGACCCTTAGCTCCTGTTGGGTTCTCATTACTAAGTGGACAGCTTGAATCTCTTAAGAATATAACAAATCCTGATGGGAAAGACTTTGGAAACTATGCACGTCTTTTAACCTTAGCACCTCATCCAGTTATAGGTCAGGCATTTGCTAACCCATTTACTAGAGCTATTCTTTCTCATACTCTAGGTAAACAAAAGTCTGTAGATCAGTTAAGACGTAATCAGCAACAAGGTCCTAGACGTGAAGGATTCAACGAGGACTTTGTTATAGATACTGGAAATAACAATAATATGTTCTTTACTAAAGAAGAAAAGAATCTTAATAATATAATAAGAGAATTGTATCCTCAAGCATTCTTATCTCATATGATTGAACAATATAATATTCCTAGAGGAAAACCAATGCAAGAGCCAACACAAGCTCCAGCACCGGCAACAGAAACCCTACAACCTGAGAGGGGTCGAGTCGATGTTGCTCCTTCGGTTGATCCTTTAGAAGAAATACAAAAGCCAAGAACTCCTGATTTACCAGAAGAGTTGCAATAGTTGGGTTAAGGGTAGGTAGACCCTAGTTAACTATAGTTTATCTATAGGTATATATTATATATATTATATACTAGGTATACTTAGGAAAATCGACTAGGGGTCACGAATATACAGCTAGGGTTGTATTAGTGGGATTACGGAATGTCCCCCTATACCCCCCTAAGCTGTGCTTGTCTTAGGTAGCTTACTTAGCCGTGAGCTACCAAAGATGGGCGTACTGCTCATCCTCGCCGTGCCGTCTTACTGTGCGTAAGACATGGAAGAGAAGATGGCGGGAGACGGTACTGGAGGAGTTATTGCTTCCAGCACTTTTTACTTCTGGAGCGTTTCCAGAAGTTTCTTTGGTTTCTTTTGCCTATTGGCGGAAGGAGTTAGGTATGGCTATAAGCCCACTATCTAAACAACTTGGAGCTATCCAACAGCTACCCAAGCGATACCGGGAACCTCTCAGTACTTTTGGTCTTGAGAAGTTCATTACCATTCGCAATAAACTACGAAGAGCAGACCGCTCTATCCATCAGGTCGTTGACCAGATGCGAGAGCAGATTGCTGTAGCAGTCTATGGTTGGAATGTAGATCTTACAGATTTACGGTCTATCGAGAATGCTATCGTAGCGGGCGACACAATGCTACCTGAGCCTACAAGGCTTAAAGGATATGTATTGTCTCGTCCTTATATTGCAGGGACACACCGTACTGTGGTGAGTCGCAATGGCAATGTGCCTCAACCTAAGAGAGTGCAGGATGCCCTGTCGTATATCGGCAATACACCGTTTGACATTCATCCTGAGATCGAACATATGCTTTATCTTAATAAAGAAAAGGTAATGTCTGATCAAACTGAACCTGTCTTTAGGGAACTCGAAAGGATTGAAAGCTGGGATAGATTCTACAACACAGTCTTTCTCGACTGGCGTGGTAGATACTACAATGGCTCTGGTATATTATCTCATCAAGGTGATGATCTTAATCGATCTCTCGTCTGCTTTGCAGATGCTTATCCTTTTACAGATGAGCAATGGGATAGAGCTCGTGACTTCTTAAAAGAAGAGTACGGTAAGTACTTTTCCTCATTCACGACTCATAATGTACCTGAATCTTGGAAAGCATATAGTGCATGGTTAGCTTGTACTGATCAAACATTTGCAGAGCATTACATTGTGCAACTAGATACTAAATCATCTGGTCCACTCTTAGTGTCTCTTATGATGCGAGACAAGAACTTGCTAACTACCATACTAGAAGAAGACTTCTACTTAGCTATTGTTGATCAGTTTCTAAATGAAGGCTCTTCTTGGTCTAAAGCACTTTCTGAGATTGATACTAAGATCTTAAGAAAAGAAATCGCTAAGCCAACTGGGATTCAAACCATGTATGGTACAGCGTCTGATGCTTTAGCTTGTGCTATCGGAACTATCCTTGTCTTTGGACAGGAGTGTGACATGTCTCTACTCGATACGAAGTCAACCGATGGGTTGGCTACTCAAATCGAAAAGGGTCGTATTCCTCTTGAGGAAGTCACACTATCTCCAGCGTCTTGTCTTAAGTCACACTTGGCAGACTTGTCTGTTCCTAATCAGATAAGGCAACTGTCTTATTTGGCTAAGTCATTACAGCAAGCTATGTTCAATCGCTTTCCGTCTATCAAGGATTACCTTGGTACGTTAAAAGGTGCTGCTAGTAGTTGGTACAAGAAAACAGATTCTTGCTTTTCTTTTGTGCATCCACTTGATAATAATATTATTATACATCCATTTCCTCACAAGAGAGGGAGTGAGTCTATCAAGGACTATATTGATATTTCATTTACAATGGATGATGAACGCAAGAGGATTCGTAAGAATCTTTGTCCTATGACTACTGGTCAGGGCAGGATAGCTGCGTGTGCTCCATGTTTTACACACCTTATAGATGCTGTCATTGTTACTCTTGTAGTCAACAAATGTCAGAAGCTGGGTATTCCTATTGCGACTATCCACGATTCTTTTGGTGTCCCTGTAGCCTATGTAGATACTGTACGTCAAATCTTCAAAGAGGTTTTGATCTGGATGTTCACTAACCATGATTATCTAGGTGACTTCTGCAAAGCTCACAATAAGCGTCTACCGCAAAGAGCTGGCGTTGAAGAGTTTGATATTGCAGCATTGCTAGATAAGCTGCCATCAGCTATTGGCTGATACCATCGCTCTTGTTCCTCTACCGAGGGACAAGAGTTTTTCCCTACAGAACGTCTGTAGGTTTCCTAGTTTCTTGTCTACGGACAAAGGAGAAAGTTATGCGTAAGCAAAGCTTTAAGAATGTGGTTCTCCGCAAGGGGAGCCGTGGCATGGTCTCTATTCATTTTACCAACAGAGCAGACACAGCAAAGGTCTTTGCCTATGGCAAGCCTGAGTTTACTGTTCGCCTTGGTGAATTAAAAAGATATATTAAAGAATGTCAAGGGCGTGGATACACCTTCCATGCTGTTAGTGACGGTCTTCGGTATTTTGAGACTGATGCTATCTATTGGACTTTGTTGGACAATGGCAACTACCGTATGTTGTGCTGGTATGATGAAATCTTTAACGAGGATATTATCGACAGTCACTATCTTGAGGTAGAAGGTCTAAACTTTTCAGATACTGTCTCGTATTTCTGGAGAGACTTCAACAAAGCTCACTGTCGTTCCCGAACCATGAAGTTCCGTAATGGAGTTTGTGGTGACGCTCGTTATCAACGGGCGTAATTAATGGCTATATAATATAGTCATCTCTCCCTTCGGGAAGTCCTTCGTCCTCACCTTTCGGTGTGCATGCTTCCCTTCGGGCTGCGGGGAATGCCTTCGGCAACCCTCATTCTTCGTGTAACGGCTTCGCCGGTCGGAACGACCCTTCGGAACGTCTGCGGAACGCTTCGCTCTCCGGCTATTCTAGCCCCCCTAGCGGGGAACCCCGTGTTTATGGGGACACCTGCTTTTTTCTCACATTTGCCCAAAGCCGACCAACGGAGCTGTTGGGAACCCAACCATCAATGGAAAACCAATGTCAGCTCCTTGTGATCGGCTAGTTGATTGAAAAATCATTTTATAAACCCTAATAAGATCTAAGGAGGATCAATCATGAATCGTATTATCATAGATATCCAAAACCCATATGCTATCGCTGTGTACTCAGATATAGAAGGCTGCTATGGACTCGACTGTCCTGATGATGTCTTTAACTGCATTGGCGAAGCCGTTAGTTATATCAAAAACCATCTGCTCGTTGACGAGCCGAAGGCTGCGATATCCATCGTTAACTCGTTTGAAGAAACAAGACCAGAGAGCTATCGTAACAAGTTCCACTGGTTACCAGAAGCTATCCAAGAAATGGAGGAGGAACTCGTATGACTAGACTAGAGAAACAATTGAATAAATTTAAGGGCTACCGAGACATTGTTCTCCGTGGCATCGCCAAGAATCCAAAGTCCGGCGAAGCTGGGCTAAATGCCATGACGGTATTGGAGGAGCGTGGACTCACTCTGGATGAGGTTACTACCAAAGATTACAGTAAGCTGGACGAAGGACAGCTACAGAATATCTTGAACATGGAACATGCTCGACCTGAAACGAAGGAACGAGCAGAGCAAGAACTACAGTCACGGTTGCATAATTCCTAGGTTAACCGGGTTGCAACCAGCTACTGGTTAGGGAGAGGTACTGGTTTTTATCTCAAGAACTTAGGATCAGAAACAAGTACTTAATTTTACTAGGCTTTGACTTTGAAAAATAAGTTAAGCAGATCCAAGTCGCCTAGTACCTCTCCTATTTTTGTTGACATTCTAATCTTTTTATGGTATAATATATATGGAGGGATATACTAATGTTTAAATCTAAATACCTACACGAAGTAGGGCTAACGAATTATGAATACGAATTTTCTGATACAAGCTTAGGTATAGATCAATTGAATCCAAATGGATTAAAAATATATGTTAATGTCGAGGGTTCTGTTTTAGAATACGAACCATATGATAAAGAATATGGGGACTCGCATTGGGAAATACATACAACTGGTTTAGTTTCTCTTTGTATTATTATGGGAGCTAATGGAGTAATCTATAAAGAATTTGAATTAAATGCAGAAGAATCTGATGCATTCTTAGAATCATACCCTGAAATTGAAGATGCTTTGGTAACACAAGCTATGAACAATCCTGATGATGGAGAGGAGTGGCTCGATGAGTAAAAAAATATATGTATTAGAAATGAAGGTTTTATCAAGTGTTGTTGAATACGCTGATGTTTCTATTGAAGCAGAATCACATAAAGAAGCACTTAGATTGTTTGATGAAGATCCTTATAATTATGAATGGACTAAGTGGCAGACACCTCCTAGATACGATTATGAGGTGCTTGATTATGAGATCATTGATAGTAGAATTGAACCACCAAAAAAGTGGGATGAACTTGATAAAGAAATTGATAAAGAAATTGATAAACAAGAACGTGACTACACAATGAAAGGGGAGGATTATACTAATGAGTAAAGAATTCAAAAATGTTCATGTGTGTGATATTCACTTGTATTTAATGGATGATGATGGCAACGAATTACTTAATGACGATTATACTGTTAAACTGTTCAAACCTAAGCTTGATTATGATTTTTCTTACATTGCTGAAAGGTTTGAACTTAGTGATTTAGAGGAGGTGTCCGATGAAGTATAAGGTAATACTAAGAGAAACATACAATGTTTTTGGAACTGTAGAGGCTGAAAATAAATCTGACGCTGAAGAAAAAATCCTAAGAGGCGGGATGGTTTCAAAAGATTATGAACACACTCGTGAAGACGATGAAATCTTAGAAATAAAGGAGATATCTAGTGAGTAAAAAATTTACTATCTTTGCAGAAAGAGATGTAACTATGAAAAGATACTATGAGTTTGAGGTATCTGCTGAAAATCTAGAAGAAGCTATTGAACATTGGGAACACGGCGAAGGCGTGTTGTACGATGTAAGGGATGCTTACTTAGTAGATGAAACTCAGGAAACTCTTAGGTTAAAGAAAACAATAGATACCTTTAATCTAGGACAAATAGAAGAAGATCCCACTCTTGAGGATAGGCTTGCAAAAAAATTCACCAAGTTAATGTTGAAAGGAATTGATGACTAATGGTTAAAGGAAAAACAAAATACCAAGTTATTATTGACTTGCCAGAATACGATGAGTTAGAGGCTAGTTCTTTCTTATGTATGCTTATGACTGAGCATAGAATATTAAAAGAAAGAATTAAACTAAATGGCGTTACAGAACTTGATTGGGAGGGCTGTGATGTACAAAATGGAGAATGATCCATTTCACAAACTACATGTTTATTCGGAGATGCTGTTGCGTTGTGCCATTCGTTGTGGTATAATATGCGGTATCGGTTTACTTATTTGGAGGATGTACAATGCGTACTGTTAAAGTTGTTGATGGCTTTAAGCTAGATGATTTCCTATGCGAAGTTCAATGCGAAGAATTTATAAATGAAGATCTTATGCTAGAACTTGAGGAGGTAGAGCTTGATGTCGAGTGACTTAGAAATGATAAGAGAACTAAGAAGAGAAATGAATGATAAGCTCATACGACTTGAGCAATCTATGATTCATAAAATAGTTGTAGAGAGTAAAGAAACTGTTCGTCAAGAACTGGAAAGGATTGAGCGTGAAAAATATTGGAGATAATCTAGCTATATCGTTGAGAAGCGATAAAGTTATTGATCAATATGGTATCTGGGGTGAAACTGAACCTTGGGTTCTTGATCAAGAAGAATGGTTTCCATTAAATGTTATCGCTACAAGTTTATATGCATCTATTCAAAAAGATTGTTGTGTATACGATCTTTCGGATAGATCAATTGAATTACTAGAGGAGTATGTTAATGCACGAAATTCATGATACTGATACAGCTATGTATTCTAAGAAAGAAGCATGGCATGGTCTTGGTACTGTTATAGATCACTATCCCACAATACCAGAAGCACTAACTCATAGTGGTTTGGATTGGGAAGTAATACAAAGTGATTACTTAACAGCTTCCACATTAGATGCACAACAATTTATTGTAGATAATTATGTTGCCAATATCCGAAGCGATACTGGCGAAGTGTTGGGTGTAGTAAGTAAAGACTATCGTCCGGTACAAAACAGAGATTTATTTGATATCGCAGTCAAAGCAGCAGGGCATACTGCTCGTGTAGAAACTGCGGGATCATTACAAGGTGGAAGAAAAGTATATCTTCTACTGAAAACAAGTTCATTTGCCGTGGGCAATGATGAGATACAACCATACTTTGCATTGTTTGATGGCAAGGATGGTTCTATGGGTACTATTGGTACAGATACTAGCGTCCGTGTGTGTTGCAAAAACACTTTAGATGCTGCCCTAAGTGGCAAGGTATCCAAGATTAGCTTGCGTCATCGAGGTAATACTATCGAAGATGTATACGATCAAATGGTAACTGCTATCAAATCGTTTAAGCAAACCGGTAAAATCTTTAGAGAAAAGGTAGAGTTTATGGCTACTGCTAAAGATTGGGATAGCAAAAGAATTAGTTTGTTCTTTGAAAATGTTTATACAAATATTATAAATACAGATATAAAGAAAGAACTGGCTAAGAAAGAACCTAATCATGATAAAGTAGATAAGCTAAAGATAAAAGCAAGTGCAGACATTATGAAGATGCAAGATAAATTCATAGAAGAATCTGATATGAAACTTAATGTATCTACTGGATGGCTTGCTGCGAATGCAGTCACAAACTTTATTCAGAATCGTCAAGGTGATCGTGGTAAGCAGACTACACAAGAGTCTAGAATCCACAACAACTTGATCGGCAACGCTGCAACTTTAAGTTCTAAAGTTATGAAAAGTGCGTTAAAGTTTACTGAATTATATTCTTGATCCCCCAAATAAAGGTGAGGAGGCACAGGTAAAACTGTTGTCTCTTCACCTTTTATTTTACTGTTCCCAATAGTTGGGTTATGGGTAGAAGACCCAACGCATAAGGAGAAATATATGATAAGTTGGAATACACTCTCTCCTGAAGAACAGGAGCGTAGGATTTCTTTTCAGTCTGGGCTTGAGGAGCAGATGCTATATGATGGTAATAATAAATATTGGAGTGAATATGATAGAGCTGGAGACGAAGGTATCCCTGAGCAACAACTCTTGGATAATATGGTTTCTTTGTTAACTCCAGTATACCAAGAATGGATTGATATAATATCTACTAACAAGAAGACTCCGAACTGGGTATACCCTTTGTTAACTTTAGGTGCAGCTAAAATGGCAGACCTTACTATTCGTAGTGTAATTACTCATTGGTTAAAGTTAAACTCAGTTAGTACAATGTCAGACGATATTAAAGGAACACCACCCTTAGCTCAACACATAGCTCGAACTATATCAAAGGATGCTATAAATATTATATCATATCAGCAAGCTAAGAAAGACTTTAAAGACGATTGGAGAAAACAATCTAAGTTTATAAAGAACTGGACAGAGAAAAGATGCCTTGCTTTTACTAGGAAGATGATGCAAATTCCAAAGATGACCTTAAAACAGAAGGATGACTTTGGACATCACATGATACGAATAGCAGAAGCTTCTACTGTTATCAGGACTTACGTTGTTAATAAACCTCACGGTAAATACTGGAGAAAAAGATTACACGTTACCTTTTCTGATAATGTATTAAAAGATTTACACAAGAAACATAAGTTCTTAGAGAATACTGTATTGTTATACAGACCTATGGTATCACCGCCTGTAGATCATACACTAGAACGAAGCGGAGGATACCTACACCATTGGGTTCGTAAAGAAGTTGTTCACAGATACAGCTCTGATTATATTACCGAAGAGCATATACTTAAGCAACAACATTCCGAGCCTAGTCAAAAGGTTCTTGATGCTGTCAATGGTATGCAAAAAACAGAGTGGAAGATAAATGATCGTGTACTGAAAGTTATGACTGACTTCTTTCACAACAACACAAGACTATGCAATCTTCCAGCATATTCTTTTGATGCCTTTGAATTTAGTGACAGTTACCCTGAAGAGGGTACAAAGAATGAAAAGGCAGTCTGGTGTCAACGCCGGGAAGAAGCATGGGCTAACTGGTTTAAAGAAGAACAAAAGCGTGGACGTATGTTAGTAAGACTAGAGCTTGCTAATAAACTTATGCGTTGGGGTTTCTTTTATAATACTATGACCTTAGACTTTAGAGGCAGAGGATATACAACCTGCGAACTACTTAGTTGCCAAGGCTCTGACTTTGACAGAGGTCTTATTATGTTTGCCAATCCTGTACAACAAACAGAGCGTGGCAAGTATTGGGCAAAGGTTCATATTGCTAACTTGTTTGACGTAGACAAAGTAAGCTTTGATGATCGTGTTCAATGGGTAGATGATAATATAGATATGTTAAAAAGAATTAATGAAGATCCTTATAATAATAAAGAATGGATTGATGATTCTGTAAAGAAAAACAAATCATTCCAAAGGATCGCTGCTATATTTGATTTCTTTAGAACCGATGGGCTTACACAAGTTCCTGTACAAATGGATGGGGCATGTAACGGAAGCCAGCATTGGTCAGCTATTATGAAAGACGATGATCTAGCTTCTCTTGTTAATGTAGTTCCTAGTGAAACTCCTCAAGATTTATATCAACATGTAGCTGATGCTAGTACTGATTACTTAAATGAAAACAAAACCAATCCTTGGTGTGCTAAGTTTTTAGAGTACTGGCAAGGTAAGTTGTCACGAAAAATTACAAAGCGAAGTACTATGTGCGATGCATATGGTTTAACCTTTTATGGTATCCAAAAGTATATGAAACTAGAAGGACATGTAGACTGGGTTCCTCATGAAACACAAGCAGGTGCTATTGTAGAACTTGCACGAGCTGTTCAAGCCGGACTTGGTACAGCACTTGAGTCAGCTAACAGAGGTAAAGAATATCTTAGAGCTATTACTAATATAGTATCTTCAATGGGAGAACACTTAACATACACTGTACCAAGTGGATTTAAAGTTGTTCACCATTATACAAAGATACGAAAGAGACGTAGCTTAGCTGCATTGTTTAATAATAAAGAGTTAATATTTTGGGAAGATGCCGGAGACTTACATGCTAAGAAAGCAGAGCAAGGTATTCCTCCAAATTATATTCATTCTTTAGATGCAAGCCACTTGATTTGTACTGTGTTTGTATTGTATAATATGGGTATGTCTTCTTTCAGTATGATACATGATTCATACGGTTGCCATGCTCCCTTCATTGATGACTTAATTAAAGTAACAAAGGAACAATTTTATGAAATGCACAAAGTTAACCTCCTCCAAGAACTCAAAGAGCAGATCGAAGAAAGATACGGAATTACATTACCAACAGTCCCCTCAACCGGAGAACTTAGGATTGGAAGCGTTTTGGAATCAGATTATTTCTTCTCCTGATGTTCGATATATTATATGGAAAGATGCACAAACTTCTGGCGGACCTGATTGGGTAGAACATGAAGAAGCATACGACTGGGCTCACCGTCAACCACCTACAATGAAAACTGTAGGCTTTGTATTAAAAGAAACTGATGAATGGATTAGTTTAACTGATTCTGTTGGACCTAATGAAAGTGGTGGCGTAACTACTATTCCAAAGGGTATGATCTTATCAATGGAGAAAATTAGATGACTATTATCCCAATCGCTAGTGAAGGCGATATGGAATTAGCTATCAAAGAAACTGTTAATGTGGTAAAATATAAAGGTAACGCTATATTAGATTTAACATTTTATAATCATTTCATGGCAAATGTTTTTTTACAAAACTTAACTATTGCTTTAGATAATAAAAATTTGTACAAAAATAGAGATGATGTTCAATTAAATATTGTTGTCTTAGGAGAGGAAGATAATGAAAAAAATGAATAGT
>TARA_R100001594_G_scaffold3065_5_pt1 | contig 34052 bp, 44 predicted proteins | sample TARA_R100001594 | Tara Oceans TARA_R100001594 (sample SAMEA2622752) | marine metagenome | biome: marine biome (ENVO:00000447); feature: marine epipelagic mixed layer (ENVO:xxxxxxxxx); material: "saline water (ENVO:00002010), including plankton (ENVO:xxxxxxxx)" | depth 150 m | reverse complement strand
TACAACAGCGCCTTTTCTTTCAAAATCACAGAAAGATGGAACCTTTATTCCTAAGGTAGCCCTATCCAAAGAAAAAACCATTGTATTTGACGACAGGCAAATTTCTGATGAAGAAATGTTGGCTCGTCTTGTCGTGGCTGAAGCAGAAGGAGAAGGAAAGATTGGTCGAGCCTTGGTTGCTTCTTCTGTATTAAATCGTTTAGGCATAGTACAAAATGATTTGTTTGACGAAAAAGGTCAAAATTTTAATCAAAAAGAAGATACTTTTATTGGTCTTTTACTTGGTAAAGATCAATATTCTCCTGTAACAAAAGATGGCAGAGTGTTTGAAGAAATATCTGAAGAACAATTACAAATGGGATATGATGCTATTGCTCTTGCTATGAATACAGGACAATTAGAACTGACATTAAGAGAAAATGGTTACGATAAAGAATCAATAAAAGACTTACTTGCTGCAACAAGTTTTAGAAGATACGATGCAGAAGAAGATATTTCACAACTTGACAATCCTCGCAGAGTTGGTGATCATGTTTTTAATACAGCAGGTAACTCAAACAATAGACTTATGAGAGATGGTCCAAGTACAAGTAGTATGGATTTGTATAGCGAGATGGTTTCTAGTTCAGATTATGAAGAGTTATCACCATACATAAGAGAACAAATAAGCAAAGGGAAAAAAGGTGTAGACGATTATCTTCCTAAACAAATATTTAGTGATATGAATATTGAAATGGGAAAAGTTTTGTTTGGTGAAGAAAATGTAGAAACTTATATGCGAGATGGTATTCGTTCTTTAAGATTAAAAAAGCCTACTTATTGGGGAGGAGAGATGATTTCTGATGTATCTTCTCTTGCAGCAAATATAGCAGGATGGTACAAGGCTCTTCCTGATGTAGGTAAAAAAATGATTAAGTCAGAGAAAGGAAAAAGGGCTTATAAATGGATGAAAGGAAATGTGGCTGCACTTTTAGGAGAACAAACAGGTTGGGATATATATAGAGAAGACCGCCTATTTAATATGATAGGAGCATACGCAGACGAAGAACAAAAAAATGATCTTATGCAATACCTAGCTGCACAAGAAGATTCGCCACAACTTGAAGCAAGAGTAGGTGTCTTAGTAGAAGGTTCTTTATTAAATTTATTAGGACTTGGAGTTTATAAAACAACGATTCAGCCAGGATGGGAGAAAGGATTAAAACCTGCAAAAGATGCAGTAATGAAAAGACTACGTGGTTTCAGAGAATCAATAAAAGAAAACCCTGAATTACTTGCAGAATATAACACACATGTAAGTGCTAAAACTGTGTATGGTGAAAAACAACTGGCAAAGACTCCTGATGAACAAAAACAAATGGATTTGTTTGGAGCAGAAAAAGAAAAAGGAAAGCCTGATCCTAAAAAGTTTGTTGAAGATCCTGAAGAGTTAAGACATGGTTGGCAAATGGCAGGTCTTGGTAAAGAAGATTGGGGTGCTTGGAATAATGTAATGAAAAGAAATGCTTATCAATGGGTAGGAGGACAAATATTTAGGTCAAGAGGAAACTATACTCCAAAACTATTTGACTTAATACAAGAAACTAACAGAGTAAAAAGAGCATGGCAAAGCAACGCAGAACGACATGTAGTAAATCTTGAAAAAAGTATTGACAGTTTAGTTGCTAGAATGAAAGGAGATGATGCTCCTTGGATAGGAACTCCTTACTTAGATGTAATAGAACCTGATTTTATTTCGAGAGATTTGGCAAAAAGAAAAGAACTAAGAAAAGAAGAATTAATTACACAATTAAATTATTATTTAGATCCTGATTTTGCACCTTATAAAGTAGAACTTAAAGATCTTCCTAAAAGTTTACAAAAAGACGCACTCGCAATTCGTAATCAACAAGACGAGTTAAGTAAACTATATATGCAAAGTGAGTATGTTCCTGATGAAGTAAAAGAAGTTATTGGTAGCAACTTAGGAAAGTACCTTAGAAGATCGTGGTTAAAATACAGCACAGGATATAAGCCTCCTTTAGAACACATACTAGAAGCACAAACTTATTTTGAAAAAGAAATAAGAAAAAATATTAGTGTGGATAAAGATTTAAATAAAAGATTCTTAACTCTTGATGGTCAAAAATTTGAAATAACAAAATACCAAGGTAAAAATGTTATTGAATTAGACGGAGTGCGTACTCCTGTAGATGAGGCTATATCAAAAAATGCTAAAGCAACAGTTGAAGGCATTGTAGGAGATAAAGAAGCAGCTGAAAATGTTTTTCAATATGTAGAAAAAATACATGGAAGATTAACAGGATCAATGAAAGCAAGAAAAGATTTTCCTAAAGAAGTACAACAGTTACTTGGAAGAACAGATGATGTTAGAGGAAATGTATTTACATCTTTAACAAAACTTTCAGATGCTATAGAAACAGACAGGTTTATGACAAATGCTTGGGAATTAGGAAAAGGAATATATTTTCATAGTACAAGACAGCCCGGAATGAAACAAATTACTGATCCTAAAATGGGAGCATTGACTGGAAAATGGACTACTAAAGGTGTACATAGAATATTTAGAGAACAGCCTCGTTGGAAAAGTAATATGATGAAAGCCTACGGATATTATTTACAAGGCAAAGGATATGCTCAAGCCTCTAAAACAGTGTTTAATCACATTACTCATTTAAGAAATACTATGGGCGGTGCTATGTTTATGTTAGCAAATGGAATGAATCCTTTTTCTGAAGAAAATGTAGACGCTTTTAAATTTCTAGTAAAAGAAAATGATGCAGAAAAAATTGCTAGGTATGAAAGATACCATAGTCTTGGTATTGTTAATACAAGTGCAAAAGTTGGAGACTATAGAGCGCTTATAAATGATGCTGAACAGTTTGGTATTGAAGGAGTAACAAGCAGATTAACAGATTCTAAACTTTCTAAAATACCTCAACAAGTACAAAAACTGTACATTGCAGAAGATGACTTATTTAAAATTGCTGCTTTTGAAAAAGAAATTAAAACTTTAAGATCAGCATATGGCCCTAATTATAGTCAAGCAGCCATTGACGCTGAAGCAGCATTTAAAGTAAGAATGACTATTCCTAACTATGACTTAGTTCCTCCAGGAATTAAATGGCTAAGAAAACTTCCTTTAGGTAATTTCTTTTCTTTCCCTGCTGAAATGGTAAGAACTAGTTATCATGCTCTACATATTGGGGCAAAAGAAATAATGTCTGATAATCCTGTAATAAGACGAAGAGGTTATCAACGAATGGCAGGGATGACTGTTTCAGCAGGACTGGGATCAGAAATGTTAGGTGGTGCTACACAAATGATGTCAGGAACAGACGATAACACAGACGATGCAATTAGACATCTATTAGAAGCAGACTATGCTAAATATACAAAACGTTTATACTATAGAGATTCTGAAGGTGTTTTGTATGTTAATAATTTTAGTTATGTAGATCCTTATGATACTATAAAAGAGCCAATAAGAGTTGCTGCAATGGAACTTGCAGACGGAAATAAAACTGAAAAAGAAATGCAAGAGATAATAGGTAATGCAGCCTATGAAGGAATAAGTAGATTTTTAGAACCTTTTGCAAGTGAAGCATTATTAACAGAAGCCATTACAGATGTAAGAAAAGCAATGGCAGGAAGTACTGAACACGGAGATAAGATTGATGGTTGGGATAGTTCTGAAGGAGGAGACTTAGCAGAAAAATCAATTAACAATAGTCAAATGGCTATTTATCATGTTATGAAATCTTTTGTTCCGGGCGCTGCACCACAATTAGATAAATTATTTAAATCTTTCTCAGACGATCCTGTACTTGCTTCAGGGCAAGAACTTGATCCTACAGCAGAACTCATAGCAAACTTTACAGGCTTGAGATGGAAGAAAGTAACTCCACAATATGTAGAAAATTCTTTGGTGTCAAAACTTTCAAGATATACATCAAACAATAAAGAGTTTAAAAGACAAATAGGAAAGAATATTAATAAAGATACGACTGAATTAAAGTTTCTTGAAGCATATTTAAAAGCAGAAAAAAATAATTACTTTAATTATCAGACTCTTTCCTTGGCTCATCAAGGCGCTATAAATTTATATAGAGATGAATTTAAATCAGGAATGCCTATTGGTAAAGTAAATGATATTTTAGAAATGTATATGGAAGATACAGGAAGAATAACAGAAGAAGAAAGGGCTTCTTTAAATAGTAATATGTATGTTCCTTTAGGTATTTCAGATAAAATGAAAGAAAGAATTGTACAAGAATTAAAGTTTGAACACACAACACCTCAACAATTTTTAAGAATACTAGTTGCTTATGAAGATCAATTTAGAAAACTTCCTGTAATAGATGACGGAAGAGCGCCTAGTTTAAATATGGAAAAGGCTATGAGAGCCATAAGAGGAAAAGCAAGTGACAGGCTGAAAAAATTTGAAGGGGGTAAAATCTCTGATACTTTTCCTGTTTCTAATGTAAAAATAGAACCTTCAGAAATGATTAATAAATATACAGGAATGCCTTATGAACAAGAAATGGAAAGGCTTGGTTTTGCAGGAGCAGGTGTTGTTGTTAATCCTATATTAAAAAACCTATTAAAAAGACAGAAAGAAACAGACTTTTTAGATACTGCGGATATGGATGAAATACATGGCGGTACGCTAAGTGATTTAGAAACAAAAAGAATACTTTCAGAAAAAAGAAAAGGTTTTATTGAAGACGACAGAGTAAAGCATATAGAAGGATTAACTATGAAAGCAGCGACTACTTTAGAAGGCGCACCTGAAAATTTAAAAGGTCAAGCATTAATAGATTATGTATACAGTCCTAAAAGAAAACAGGCTGTAAGTAAAACAGAAAAAGAATGGATAGATAATATATTTTATAATAAAGAAACGGATGTATCTAACATGGATAAATATGAAATGTTAGATTTGATTAAAGAAAACCAACCCCAATTAAAAATGACTTCTCTTAAAGAAACCAAGGCATTTGAAGAACCTGTCTTTGCTGACGTAGAAGGGTTTGATCCTTCACAACGTCCAACAAGACCACAGATAGTAGATCCTATTGATGGAACAGATTATAGTATAATAGATAGTGAAGATATAATAGATACTGTAATTAATCTTAGAGAGAGGGTAGAAAGGTCAGGTGTAAAAAAAGGAATACAAGGTGAGGTCGCTGAAAACTTTAATCTGAGCCTAGATTCCAAAAATTTTCTTATAGATCTTTTCTATGTTAAAAATAAAAAAGGTATTTTAGAATATATACAAGAGATAAACCTTCCAAAGGAATTTAATTCTGAACAATACATTGACGAAATAGGGACGAAGGCTGCAACAATAGATAGATTAATAGCAGATTCTCAAGAAAACCTTAAACTTCTAAACAGAGGAACGGCCCAAAGCGGTGATCATCAAGAAGCCATGATGCAGTTGGGCGGTCAACAAGAAATGCTAAATGAATCTATGGAAGGAATAAGTGAAATTTTTAATTTGTTACAAGGAAGTCCTGGAGGAAAAGGAGCAGGATTTAAAATAGATGATATTCCAATAGAGTTTTATGAAAAAGTATATAAAGATTACATGCATGATATAAATGATCCTTATGGAGAACTAGTTATTGATAATATATCAAGAATTAGATATGCTCAAAATCCAAACTATAGGTATAATTTACAGAATACTCAAGATGCAATGGATGCTGCTCATGAAGAAAGTTTAATAGAAGCACAAAAAACGTTAGACAACGTTTATCTTTTTGGTAATCAAGAAAGAGGCTTTTCTCTAGTAGATGAAAATAAAACTGGCTATTCAGGACCTGAAGAGTATGCTGAATTTGGATCTAGGAATGCTGTTGTAGAATATATAGAGGATGTTAATCTTCAAGAGGCAGAAGTACAACTAAGACAATATGTACGAGAATGGTATCCTGAAGAGTATGGTTTTCAAGGCAGTGGAGGGTTTGAAATAATTCATAAAAATGAGATGACACCAGGAGGATCAAATTATGCAGAAACTATAGTAACTATAGACAATCCTCAAAGTTTAAAAGGAATGATTCCTCCTAACCATTATACTGAAATATTACAAGAGGACAGTCCTTATTTATATCATATACTAACTAATGATAGATATTTAATAACTGGAAGACAAAAGGGCATGGAATACGAAATGGCTCATGCTAAATTTGTAGATGAACTTCAAAGTGATTTTTGGCAGAAGGCAGAGACAGTAGGAGTTCTTACACAACGAGACATAAGAGAGTTAGATACTGTAGAAAAAGAAGTAATGGAAGGCATAAAAGAAATCATGCCTATAGGTGGAGAGGTTAGTGAAGAATGGTCTAGTTTTTCAAGAGCGCCTTGGATGCATGAGTCAGATTCAGGTTGGTCAAAATGGGAAAAATATATATATTTACGTTATGGTTTAGTTTATAATGAGCGAGTCAAACCAGGAGTGAATCCCACTGGCCCATATATAACATCAGATGACGAAACTTTTGCTAAAAGACTTATGCCTGAAATAAACCAATATCACAGGCTTGGTTTTTTACTTGATGCGTTTAATATTAATGATTCTATGCCTTTAGAAAAAGCACTTAAAGAAATTGCTGCACAAGAATGGAATCAACTCAACAGATGGACAAAGCCTATAAAGGGAGAAGACTTAGATGGATGGTTTGAAGCAGAACAAAGGGGTTCGGGTGAAATTGTTGATTACGATGGTGATGAAATTTTTGAAGAATGGATAAAAGATGAAACATCTAGCCCAATGAATGCACATAAAAGAGCGTCAGGAAGATTTGATAATATTGTAGAAAACTTGACAAGTCTTGGCATAGAAACTGTAGGTGGATTTAAGAAAAAAATATCTTCAAAGACAAATAAAATAGTACAGAAACAACTACAATATACAGACATTCTTGAAGGAGATAATTCGGCAGGTGCAAAATATGCTTATCTTCCTTTTTCAAACGATGAATGGATAGCCAAAGGAATACAAACAGCAATAGAAATGGCTTTAAATGAGGGACAACAATATGTAGTATTTAATAGAGGCTCTAATATTGCTGCTAGGTGGGGTAAAGATTACTTTATGACAGACGAGTTTATTATTAGAAGAACACCTCCTGAAGCAAAAAAAGCATTAGTAGAACAGAATTATTCTGCTAAAGATTTTACTATAATGGCAAGAGATTCTGTTACAGGAGAAGCATATGTTCCTAATAGTCTTGAAAAAATATCTACAGGACAGGCTTTTGATTATATAGAAATAGTAGATGCCTTAGAAGCGTTTAAAGAACAAGGTAATTCATCAAGGTATCTAACAAGAAAAACTGCTGAGTTGTTTTCTCAAATTCAAGAAGACTTAGGATTTAAAGAAATGAAAGATTTTTTAAATCATATTAAATCGTTAGAGCCTGATGTAAATCACTCAATGCCTTTGAAAGAAAAAAGAGTTTATGGGGATGGAAAATTTCAAGGCTTATTATATGATGTAAAAATTCCAAGGATTGCTAGAAAAATTGCAAACAGAATGGGTGCAAATGTAACAAGAAAACATTTTGATCCAGAAGATGAATTATTTAACCCAGAGTTTTATCAGCCTGATGAGGGTTATTTTACTATCGAATTTACTGATACAGCAGTTAAAAACGTAGAAGAAAAAGGAACAGGCACTGTGTTTAAATGGAATCAAGGAGGCTTTGTAAATATTCTACAACAAAGAAGACAAAAATATTTAGGCGGACACACACTTAGAAATAAAATTCAAAAAAGATTGACAGCCTAGAAATACGGACTATAATATGATATTATATACAGAAGAACAACTTAGAAATGCATACGAAATTTATAGAAGGCATCAAATTAGACAAGATTTATCCTTTATGAGTTTAGAACATTTTCGTTTAATGTATGAGGAAATTGAAGAGAACCAATTAGAAGAGGCACTAAATGAAATTTAATATGATTAAAAATATAGTGGGTGCAGTTGCTCCTACTCTTGGCTCTGCGCTAGGTGGCCCGTTAGGTGGTCAAGCTGCTAATGTAATTGCAAGTGTATTAGGGTGTGGAACAAAACCAAAAGAAATTGAAAAGGCTATGCAGACTGCAACACCTGAACAATTAGCAGAAGTTAAAAAAGCAGAGTTAAGTTTTGAAGCGCAAATGAAAGAACTTGATGTTGATATTTTTGCGCTAGAAACAGCAGATAAACAAGATGCACGTAAGATGTTTGGTAGAGACTGGACACCACGCATTATGGGTATTGCTGTACTAGGTGGATTCTTAGGATATATCTTCCTAGTAACGCTACAGCCTCCTGAGCAAAATAGTGAGGCATTAATCAACTTAGTACTAGGTTATCTTGGCGGACTGGCAAGTGCTGTCGTGTCATTTTACTTTGGTGCAAGTAATAAGAAAGAGGATAAATAATGGAAAATGCTATTATTGCTATTGTTATTGTTGTCTTTGCATATGTAATGCTAAAGAAACGTAGTGAAGCAAAGAAAGCCGCTACTAAAGTTTGGGAAGGTATATCACCTTATATTCCTAGACGTGGTAAAGGCGGAAAAAAATAAATGACTGTTGTATTAAGTTTAATTATTATACTAATGATTATCATGTGGCATTGTGAGCCAAACATGATGCGTGACATTGTTGCAAAAGGCAAAATGTACTACGAAAAAGTTAAAGATAAACTTTACGATTTAACAAAATTATTTAGATTAAAGGGATAATCTTTATCTAATTAATAAAGTCCTCTTAGAACGCTCATTACGAGGTCTGAGAGGCATTAACTGAATATATTCTTAATGAGTATATTTTTAATATTAATCTTGCTTATAATAAGGAGAAAATCATGGTCAGAAAAAATGACTTTTATGGTATGGTAGATTTTAGAGATCCCATATTTTCATCATTGTTTGTAGGATTTGACAATCTTTTTGACAGCATCTCTCAGATGTCTCAAGGTTCTAAAAGTTTGCCAAGTTATCCGCCATACAATGTGCTACAAGACGGAGATAATTTCGTAATTGAAATTGCTCTTGCAGGAATAGCAAAGAAAGATCTTAATATAGAACTCCAAGAAAACACGCTAACAATTTCTTATGATTCTTCAAAAGAGATTGTTAATGATGTTATTGAAGAGAATAAGATACTGCATAAAGGCATAGCACAACGTTCTTTTAAAAGACAATTTACTTTATCAGAAGATATAGTAGTTGAAGGTGCTAACTTTAAAGACGGAATGTTAAATATCTTTCTTAAAAAAGAAATTCCTGAAGAAAAGAAACCAATCAAAATTAAAATTAAATAGTGAATAAAATGGAACAAGACAACTATAGAAAATGGGTTCATATAAATAAAGAAGACCTCGCAACTTTAACAGCCGATGTCGTTAGGTATCGTTTTATGTTTAGGCTTTTATTTGCTTATTTACTATTTGATGTTCTTATACATTTTGATTTATTAAGTTAATTTCAACTTTGCTTAGAGGAGGGCAGATGATGAAACAAAAAATTTTATTAGGAGCATTGTTTCTCTCTGCTCTTTTCTTGGGTACTCCTGTAAAGGCAGATACTCAAACAGGAACATGTACAGCAGGTACAGAATATTGTGAGGCTAACTCATTAAATACAACAAATACTACAACTACAACAAACAGTAATACAAATGTTAACACCAACAGTAATACAAATGTTAACACCAATAGTAATACAAATGTCAACACAACAACAACGACAGCAACAAACAGTAACACAAATGTCAATACTAATAATAACACTAGTTCAACGACAAATGTAAATACAAGCACGTCAACAGCAACTAACGTAAACACTAACAATTCAACAGCAACAAATACAAACAATAATAACAATGTCAACACTGTTACGACAACTGGTACGCAGACCAACACAAACAACAATAACAACGTTAGTTCATCTACTAGTGTTAATACCAATAATAATACAACTAATTCAACTGTATCTAGTACAGTAAATTCGACTAACACAAACAATAATAATACAACATCAAATAATACAAACAATAATAATAACGTCAATACTAGTACTAGCAACAACACGAATCAAAATACAAATATAAATAAAAATACATCCGAGTCAAACGTTACTTCGGAAAATACAAACAATAATAATAACGTCAATACTAGTACTTCTGACAACACCAATCGGAACATAAATGAGAGCAAGTCTGAACAGACTATCAATCAGAATATCACGCAAAAAGCGCCACCTGCTTCTGCGATTGCTCCTTCTATTATGAGTTACAGCCAAGACCTTTGTACTACAGGTGTAAGTGGTGCGTTTCAAGGACAAGTGTTTGGTCTTTCAGGCGGTAAAGCAGTAAGAGATGAGAATTGTGAACGTTTAAAACTTTCTAAATATCTTTATGATACTGGTATGAAAATAGCGGCAGTTGGAGTATTGTGCCAGGATCCTAGAGTTTTTAAAGCAATGCATATGGCAGGTACTCCATGCCCTTACGAAGGTAAGATAGGGGAAGAAGCAAAAACTGCATGGAGACAGAACCCTGAAGATAGACCTGACTACCAAGAGGCTAAAGACAGATATGTTAAAAGATGCAGAGCCGAAAAAACTAAGGTAAAAAAATCAAGGCTAACGTGTGTTAGAGAATTTAAAAACCAAACTTAGTCTACTATTAGGAACTCTTTTATTATCTTTTAATTTAAGTGCAACTGATTGGACTACAGGAACAGCCAGTATTCTCGACCTGAGAAATCAAACAGGTACAACTCAATATAATATAAGTGATGATGGTCGATCAGGCTTGGTCGACATAGGATTTGATTTTGAATTTTTTGATCAAACATATGACAAAGGATATATATCAACTAATGGTTGTTTTTCTTTCACCACAGCGTATTGCAATGACTATACTCCTGATCCCTTACCTGACACGAATTATACCATCTATCCTTTTTGGACTGATCTTATAAGAGATAACCAATCTAAAATACTTTCCAAGTCTTTTGAAGATTATTTTGTAGTAGGATGGTATGATTTAAGAGAATATAATAGAAGCAATTCTGATAACACTTTTGAAATGTTTTTATATGAGCAAAATTCTAAAATAGAATTTAGATATGGTGCATTAGATATAAAAACCCACGATGTTGTTATAGGAATACAAGGAGATTCTAACAATTATAAACAGTATTTATTCTTTGATGAATGTAATACAGGCACAACAAATTTAAGTACGTGTGTTAACCAAGACTGGAACAATAGTAGTTTTAATACTCTATTAGAAAACAAATCTCTTACATACAATGATGCTTGTTCTGTTAATCCTTTAAGCAGTACTGAATGTGCAGGTTATGAAGCGGCTTATTTAGTTCAGCAATGCACATTAAATCCTTTATACAGTAATCTATGTACAGGATATTGGGAAGCATATGATGATCAGCAATGTGATCTTGATCCTCAGTACGCACCTTTTTGTCCAGGCTATACAACTCAACAATCTGTTGCTTACTTTGTACAACAAGAAGAATTTGATTATGGATATGCTGAAGAAGAATATGACTATGGCTACATAGAAGAAGAATATTATTATGAAGATCCTTCTGAATATTTTTCTGAAGAATTTTATGTAGAAGAATACTACGAAGAGTTTTATTCACAAGAACATGTAGATGATCCTTTTCTTCCTATAGTCATAGATGATATTCCTGAAGAACTTATATGGTTAGATCCGCCTGAAGAACATCTTCCTTTTGATGACTTAGTATACATTATAGAAGAAGAACTTCCTGAAATTATAGAAGAACTTCCAATAACAGAAGAAGAATTTGTAGAGTTCTTGACAGACTTTGAAGAATATGACGTAGATTATTTAGTACAAGTAAATGAGCCTTTAATTCAAGAAGCCGAAAGAATGCTTATAATGGAAGAGATAAGCGAAGAACAGATAGAAGAAGTTTTAGAATTTGAAAGTATTGAAGAATTAGATGAATGGTTTGAAGAAGAAATGTCAGAAGAAGAACCTGAAGAAGAATTAGAAGAAGAAAGAGAAGAAGATATAGAAGAAATTATTGAAGAAGAAATAGAAGAAGAAACTGAAAAAGAAAATAAATTAGAAAAACAATTACAAGTTGTAAAAGGAACAGTACTGGCAGCTGTAAATAGTATGAGCGGAACAACCGCAGGTAATTCTGTTCATTCTACTGGTAATACAGTGGCATCAGGAGGAACATCTAATACTGCAAGTACACAGGCTACAGTTGCTTCATCAACAGGAGGATCTGTAAGTTTTTCAAGTTCCCCTTCAATATCAGCACAGATCAGCGCCTCTGCTGCACAGACACAGCAAGTACTTACAATGTCTTCAAACATAAATACAGGAACAAGTAGTCAGAATTTTTCAAGTGCTTCCGTTGCTACTACAACAAGCACAACAGAAACAACCAATGAAAATACAGCCACAGAAACAAATACAGAAACAACAACAGTAGCAGGTACTTCTACAACTACTGCTACAATAGAAACAACTGTTGCAACCAATACAGATATGGGAGAAACAACTACAACAGTAGAATCTAAACAAGAGGTTACAACTGTTGCTCAAAATATAAAACAACAGCAACAGGAAATGGAGGAGCAACAATCAGAAACAGGAGAGTATGCAGACTCTTCTCAATTGATTGCATACATGGGCTATGTGGAAGGTTTTGATGCGTATAGAAATGCGTCAATGCCTCCACAGCCTACATGGTATGAGCCAAAAACAATGTATGCTAATGCAGTTTTACCTGACAATACTGTAGGTTTTTATGGCTTGGCTTCTGCATCAATAAACACATTAACACAAATGAGAAACTTACAACCAAACTTAGACGGAGGAAATCATGGAATGGTTAAATAATAGACTTGGACAAATAATTGCAGGAGTTACAGTAGCAGGAACATTAGCAGGTTTCGGCTATGAAGGCGCTCAAACAATTAACAGGATCGATAATATAGAAAGTGCAACGAATGATTACATAACTGCTGTAGATGGAATGGCAGACAGAATGGCAGAATTAGACAAAAGAATGGTAGCCATTGATGAGCAATTAAAGGCTTTAGATATTCCTGATATAGGAACAATTGAACAAGATGTTGCAGTATTAAAAACTCACACACATGAAACTATAGATGTTTCAGGACTGCGAGGAGACATTGCAGTTTTAAAATCAGAGTTAGATAATCTTGAAGAAAAAATTAAGAGTGATAATCCACTAGCAAATTAATTGTGGCTGTGCCTGTTTATATCCTGGGCAAAAGAAGGAATAGATAAGTCTTCTTCTTTAAAGTCAGATAGTTTAATCCATTTAATCTTGCCTTCTTTTTCTAATTGAAGAGCATGGTTTCTTTCTGTAGAAACTAAATGAGGATTATCTCTTTCTTTAGGGGTTTCTAAAAGAGGCTTGTGCCAACTGTAAGGTCTGCCTGATCCTACTTTATCCTCATATCTTTTAGCAAAAAAATCAAAGCCTATTAGGGTAAGGCTTTTATAAGTAGGTATTTTTCTTGTGAAAAAAAGTAAGGCGATAAAACCTTGTGAAGGTCTAGGTGAATACTTACCAGGATCTGTGAATCCAAACTCTTCATATATTTTATATAGTTCAACATCCGTATACATATTAATAGTTGTATAGTTAGGAAGTTTTTCTTTTAATATTTCTTTATCTAAATAAATTCTACTTCTATTAAAGAGGCTGACTTGAGCATCAGGAAACTTATTAACCATATGCCTTCGTAGTATTCCAGTCTGCCAAATATCTGTACGTTTTCCTATCGCATGTTCTATAGAAGGGGTTGGAAAACCTTTACCAAATCTAACAACAGTATCGTAAGAATCAATAAGTGGCCCGTTGTTATAATGTAATATTTCAACTGAGTTGCCTACTAATATAACGTCTTTATTCTCTGTTAAGTTTATTAAGTTTTTTTTCATTTTGAATTTCTTGATAATTAGCAGGGTGTTGTAATGTTATCTCAGGTATCTCTTGCTTATGATATAGTATCCATTTAATCGTTTCGGCTACATCTTCGTAAGAAATACTAGGAAGTGTTTTGTGTTTCATTAAACCCAAGTTAAGTGTAGTAACCTTACAAGCCTTATCAGAATTATAAACTACATTATTTGTGTAATGGTTAAGAGCTGCCTTTTGTGATGCATAGAGATAACCTTTAGAAATGTTAGGCTGTGCGGCTCTTGAAGATATATTTATAATATGTTTCTCAGGTTTATATTTCCAATAATTAAAGAAAGCATCGAACAATTTTATTTGATTAAACCCATCGTGTTCACAATTAATTAAAATATCACAAGTCGAAGCACATCCCCAAAGTTCTCCATGTACATTACGACCACTATCTAAAAGCATTTCTTCGGCAGTTTTTGTACCATCACCAAAACCACCATAGGCTCTTGCACTAGGGTTTGTTATAGCATTAAAATATTCTCCTAGATAAACTGCAAGACCATATCTTCCTGTTATATACATCGGTAATACTTCTTTTTTCATCTATCACCTGTCAATAATTTAAAAGATCTTTCACCAAACAACGTTCCGTTTACACTGCATTTATTACAAGGTGAATGCGACCTGTTTCCCCTGGCTAATTTATTTCTAATTTTTTTCATGGGCTTACTAAACCATACTTCTTCTAATGTCTGTTGTTGTAGGTTTCCTATAATATGTTCTCTTCCCCAATCATTAGAACAAAATAAGACATCCCCATTCCAGTCTACAAACATTTTATAAAAAGGATAGTAACAAACTTTCCCATATAAAGACTTGACATCGGACTCATCTATTCCTATCCAATCAATATTTCCACCACGATTATTTAAAAATAAACCATAGTCTTCTTCGTTGTAATGCATACGATATTTATATTTAGACGAAGGAATCATAGCAGACTGCATTATATCATCAAAGTATTCCATCTGTTCTATACCATCATATAGATTTATATATAACAAATCTAATCCTGCATCAAACAACTTCTTTGCATATTCTTTAGTTAGTTTATCTCCGTTAGTATTGCATTCAAGAGTAGCATTAGGCACATATAATCTAAACCTAAAAACAATCCTGTCAAATTTAGGATTAAGAAAGTTTTCTCCAAAGCCACTAAAAGAAATTTTTCCTTTATAATTATTCTTTCCTAATTCTTTCGCAATATGTTCTGCGCCTTTAGTTGTCATGTGTAGATTTCTATTTGGAAATACTTTTGGATCGTGTCGAGGACAGAACACACAAGTACGATTGCACAGTTCTGTAGTATTTATTTCTACAGTAAGTATAGAATCTAATGGGCTTAAATCTTTTTCAGATATAGCATTAAAGTGTTTATCTTCTTGAAACTTTCTATGTTTAAGAAAACTTATTTTATTTTGTTTCTTGTCCGTATCCATTCTTTTGCGTAATCCACATCTCGGTATTGATGTAACCATGGCCCACCATCTGTAAAGTGAATTGCTTTAGGTAGTCTAGTATAAGGTAAGTCTTTAAAGTTGTAATATCCAACTAACATATTATATGCAACAGGAAGTTCCCCTATTTGATCATCGCTATCTAGCCATTTAAAACCATGTAAGTTTCCTGCTTCTGTTGTGCTGACATAATCTATATTTAATCTTTTACATTTTTCATTATTAAAATACATAAGACTTGACCAATATTTTTTATCGTAAGGTCTGTTGGTTTTGTCCATCATTTTACCATGAGGGCGAGTAACTAATTGTGGGTGTTTTACTACATGTATTGAATGTTCTTCAGCATTACAACACACGCTTACATAATCAGCAATTTCTATAGGATCACATTTCCAAAGAAAATCTACATCACAAAATAAAGCGTGACCTTCAAAGTTACAAAGGTGAGGAACAAGGAAACGAGTAAAGGCAAACTCAGTAGATTCTCCTTGTGGCTCTCTGTAATACAACTCTCTGTCTATTAAATCTTTCTTTACTAAAGGAATAATCTCATGTTCTTCAACAGACATGTCTTGAATAGAACGTTTACAAACTTCGTAAACTTCAGGATAATATGAGTCATAACCTATAAAAATTTTCATTTTTTATTTTCCTTTTGTCTGTCCTGCATTCCTTTATTTAAAATATCTAAGATTTGCTTTTGATCTTCAATAGGTAAAGACCAAAAGTATCCTAGTATGTCTACGATTTTAGCATCGTCACTTTTCTTAGGGGGTGAAATCATAATATCTCCGATCTAATCTTTTTTTATTTCCTTCTCCTAAAGGAATAGAGACAGATACTCTTGCTCCTTGAGGAATTGCTTTATGATAAAGTCCAGTAGGGATATATAATAAATCTCCAACTGTTAATACTTCATCGTATTTTAATTTCATTTTTTCTTCATGCTTCAATGTTAAGTTAGCATAAGACTCTTTTCCTGCAAAAACATCATAAACTTTCCATCTCACTTTTCCTATAGCATGTACTAAAAAGTTATTGTCAGTATCTCGATGGCAAGGAAATGTTAAAGCATTCTTAATTGGCGAACAATACAGATGTGCGTCAGCTGCACTACCTTCAAATTGTCTTTCAACAGCGCCTGATAATGCAGACATGGCAGGACTTATTAAAGATGCCTTAGTAAGAATAATACTACATCCCTGGTTCCACAGATCATGCGCATATTTCTTATCAAAGTAATCTATCTTTGACCAACTAGGTTTCCTTCCTTTAAATGCATTATTCTTTTCCATGCATAGTTTACCTTTAGGAGTTATAATTTGAAATCCTGATACTGCTCTATCATTATGTATGTAATCAGAAAACTTTTCCCATGTTATTATTTGGCTCATTATGTCTCTTCGCAAATCATTTGCTTTAACAATAAGAGGCTGTCTGTCTTTATATTCAGTCATGAATTCGTCAACAGACAAGGGATGGATTAAATCACTAAAGTCAATCTGCATAAGTTATCGCTGTAAGTTCATCTGATAAATATTTATTAAGTCCATTAAGTTTTATTTTCCCTTCTGAAATTAACTTGTCTATCATATAAGCATCTTCTTTATTTTTAAAACAGTTTCTTACTTCTTTATTTGGAAGTCCTCCAACTTCAGTCCAAAGAACTCCTTTAGTATCTAATACAACTTTAAAAGATAATAGAACTGCTTCTTTCTTTTTACTTCTCATAAGATTTCACAGGCCCCTGCTGTACATGCAAGTTCTTTAGTGTTTTCAGTCATGTCTTCTTTTTCATATTCAGAAAGCAATGTCCAATCTACAGTGTCTGTAGTTTTCTTTAACCATTGTTTATATTCTTTTGCGGTTATCTCTTGATAAGGTGCTTGTTGATAAGAGTGATCTGCATAAGGCAAGAACGAAACACCTGATATACGATCAAAGTTATCCCATACCCATGCGCCAACCTTTAACCATTCGGTTTCTCTTACAGAAATTGTGGCTGATGGTTTGTGTTCACACCAATTATCTTGATAAGTTTTCCAAATTTCTAAATGCTCTATTGCACTAAGATCTAATCTTGTTATAGAATTTTTTGGAGACTTGACTGGAAAATAAAAGACAAGAGTATGGTCGGGCTTAGTAATATCATCTTCATGATATACTCCTTGGTCTACCATTAACTGTGCTAATGGATCTTTCTTGTCTGCTCTTACTGTCCTTATATAATATTCACTATGTCTTGTATGAATACCACTAGCGCTATCTACTAATTGACTAACAGTTCCACTAGGTTTGACACAAGTAATTGCTGTAGATTGTTTAATCTTTAGTTTCTTAGCCCAGGATTTGTTAGTATCAACAGCAGTTTCTTTAAGTTTGTTTAAGTTTCCGGGAAGAGTAGATCCTGAAATCATTTTTAAATTGTCCATGATACCAGTAAGAGATACACCAAGCAATGCTTCTTCTTCTGTGTTATCTTTCCAAGATTTTGTCAAGTATCTAAAGTCTGTTAACGTTGCTTGAAACGTGCCAAGAATTGTTGCTAACTTAACTTTGTTTTCAAGTTTCTTCCAAGTGTCATCAGGTCTAACAACAACTTCTGTTAGATTACAGAACTGTTTATTTCTTAATATGATTTCACTACAAGGATTACATCCGAAGTCTTTGTACTCTTCTCGTCTACCATTCTTAGCAGCTTGTTCTTCAGCCGCTTGACGATTAAAGATACCACGCTCACCGCTTTTAGATTCGTATAAAGATAACCACTCTTTCATGAATGCTCCCATCTCTGCTGAATCTGTGTAGGCTACGGAATTATTAGACAATGCTCTGTGTTGATTTTGTTCCCACCAGGAACCTGACTTAGCATTTCGCATACGCTCATCTGAGAGGTTGCTGAGTGAGATCAAAGCGCTACGTCTAACACCACCCACCACAACAACTTCTGCGATCTTACACATCAAATCATGACAGTCAATTGAGACTAATTTATTTTGTCCTTTAGAAATAGCATCTGTAAATATGTTAACTGTAAAGTGCATAAGATCATCTAAAGGGGCAGGACCACTAGCACGACCACCAAAAGTTTTAAGTCTTGCTCCTTGTGGTCGAACATTACTAAGGTCCCATTCAGGTATTTGTCCTGAGTAAAGTAAAGAAAGTAATTCTTTATACGCTTTAGCCCATCCAATCTTTGAGTCAGCAACTTTTATAACTGTGTCTGTTTTATATAAATTCTCAGGTAGATCAGGAAGTTTATTTATGTACTGTCGCTCAACACTAAAGCCAACACCTGTACCGCACATAAGGATGTAAAGTGTTTCATCAAAGGCCCTTGGATGATCAACAGCAACATAACTACAATTAAAACCTGCAACATTGTCTCTTGCTAATGCTTTACCTGCTGACATTAATGCTCTCATGCTTGGCATAATATCTAAGTTAAGGACAGCACTTTCTAATAATGGTCGAACAGAAGAAATATCTGTTTTGTGATTCCATTTTAAATGTTCTTGCATAAAGTCGAAGTACCTAGCAACTGTCTCTTGCCAGGTTTCTCTTCTTCCTAATTCTTCGTTCCATCTTGCGTACCTGCTAAGATGAATAAACTCTTGGTACTGAGTTGGTAGACTAACTTCCTTGTTCATTTTGCTCCTTGTTTAATAATACTTTTTTTAGTTTTGATTCATACCATGTTGCTTTATCTAAATCCTGTATCCCATTTTTGTATCTAAATCTCCAACGATACTTTAACGAGTTGCCTCTTAGATAACCAACAAATTCTTCGTGTGTTAGCATTGCTTCAATTGCTTCAATGCATTCTATCTTGCCATTGTTGTAATGAGGAGGATGATTAACTGCGTCTTCTTCTATTTCTTTTTCCATTACTTTATGTGCGTATTCCATTGCTTTGTCCATTACTCTCTCCATTTATCAGGCAGACTTTCTCTGCTATACCATTTAAATCCTGAAGATTCAGCCCATTCAGCATGACTTCTTTTAGTTCCATCTCTTCTTCTTTTTGCTCCGGGCATAGGTGCAGAAGGATTAGAGAATAAGAATACTAATTCACAATCATCGGGCAACACTTCCTTAACCCATCTATATTTATTATACTCAGCATAATCCCAAAATCTTCCTTTTGCTTCTAAGTATATTACTTTATCTTCTAAGATACGAATAAAATCAGGATGATATTTATGTGGGATTGAATACTCAATGATACCTTTATGGTGTTCCCAATTTTGTAGTTCTTCTTTATGTAGGTCATACTCCCACTTAGAATCGTAACCTTTAGGTAATCCTTTTTCAATTGGTCTACGTTTTCTTGGTTTTCTTTTTGGCATCAGTGTGTTTTCCTTGTCTTAATTTCTTGTTCTATTAAAACTTTTAAATGGTATAATAATTCTATGTCAAATTCGTTTATTGATGTGCCTTCAAAAAGAATAGAACCTACTGCTATAAGAAGATCATCTAAAGAAGCACCCTCTATTTTTTCTAGTGGTGTCAATTCCATACATTTACCTTAGTATTTTCTTTTTCTAAATCTTTATTTAATTGTTCCAATGTTAAACTTGGATTTCTTTTTACTCTCTTATACATCCAACGAACACTAAAAGCACTCAACAAAAACTTACGCTGTAAATATACGTGTGTTTGCTTAGACAAATATTGTTCTATATTTGCTGTAGTTATTTCTTCTGTTGCTTGGTCTTCAGGTATAATAGAATACAACCATTCTACAAGAAGTTCCTTGGCTCTCTTACGAAGTCTCTTTGCTTTTTTACCATTCATTATTCTGTCACTTCTTGTACTCTAGGTAGTTTCTGAACATCTGTTAAGTACTCATACTTTTTAGAATACTTAAAGACTCGTAATCCTTTTCCTTTGTTTGCATCTGAGTGACAAACAAACTTATGTCTACAGTATACACATTGTCTAGGAAGTTTCATATTACCTGAAGAGCCATCAGGAATAGGATCGTAACACCTGTCAGGCGGAGTGTCAGATTTTATTTGTTTCTTTAATAACTTTATTCTGTCCTTTATGTTAGGCTTATCAAGTTCTTCAGGTCTGAACAAAGCAAGTTCTCCGTTCTCTTTATTAAGCGTAAGAAAGCCACCATGTTTAGTTCCTTCTGCTTCTTCATACCCTGCTATCTGTGCCATATAACCAAAAGGATCATTGTCAGGAAGTGTACCATCTTTAAACTTTTTAAAAGCAAAGCCTGATGCAGTCTTAATATCTATAACTTCACCATCAATCTTGCAATCCATATGTCCTTTTATCCCGGACACAGTAACTTCTTTTTGTTCATCTTCTACTTTATGTCCTGCAAGTCTAGCCAAAAACAAGACAACTTCTTCAAGGATATGTCCATATAAAAACTTTATTTGTACAGGCGCTGAAAAGTTCGCTGTCTTATTTTCTGATTTCATATCATACCAAAGTTGTCTGTTAGGTTTACCAACATTAGACATTCTTAAAGTAGGCTTATCTACAGGATGCTCACTTGACCAGTTAAGTAATGCTTGTTTCATTGCTTCACCAAAAGCATCTGCTGTTTCTTGTGAAACATTTAATGACTTCCCTTCTGTAAGAGTATCTAGTTTAGCGTATATGTCCTGAACTAACGTGTCTAATTTTTTCATTGTTTATTCTCTATATTGTCTATGATCTTTTTTCCAACAGAAACATTTAACTTAAACCACTCACCATGTACTTCTTTTGTTTCATTAGCACACAGTTTATGTGCTTGTGATTCAGCACCACGTCTATCATTAAAAGGTCTTTTATATTCTAATTTAAAATCTCTCATTGGGCTAGAAGTTTGGTATTGTTTACAACGATCTTCAGCATCGACAGCCATGCCTATCTTTATCCATCCTTTCCAAGCAGGGTTTGTTATAATATAAACTTCTCCTTCTGTAGAAGATTCATACTTTTCTAAACTAGAAAAAGCGGCATCTTCAAAGGATTTATAATTCCCTGGTTTATGTAGAGGATGTGATACAGGTATATACTTACCATTGACATACATTTTTTTAGCATTCTTTCTGATATGAGAATCTAATGTCTGTCTAAAGCCTATGCTTTTTTGGTGTTCGCTTTGATACCACCATTGTCCATCCTCAAAGAAAACATTCTTCCTATAAGTTGTATTGTTTTTAGGTTTGTCTTGCATAAAAAGTGCTAACTGATTAGTGTGTCTCACTCCAATCACCTCCAATTTGATATTCACCATCAAGAGGACAGCGCATTTTATAATACTCACCTGCCTCTTTCAGTGCTTGAATCCCTAACTTACCAAAGTATTCAGCATGTTCTTGTTTAACTTCAACTTGCCACTCGTCATGTACATTAGCAACAAATTTGTAATCTAATTTTCTTTTCTTTGCTTCTCTGTCTAAAAGAACTAAGGCTCTCTTCATAACGATAGCACCACCACCTTGTAGTAACGTGTTCAAAGCGGTGTGTGCGCTCCTTATATGTACCTTTCTACCATCTAATCCTCTGAGGAACCCTTTCGTTGCTGCTTTGCATACTCTATCTCGAAGAGTCTTAAATGTTGGCTGACTAGCAAAGAAACGTTCTCTAATTCTTTTACCATCTTCTTCGCTTCCGCCAACCAACTCTCCAAGTTTTTTGTTTCCTGCATTGTAGAGCATTGCATATATGAAATTTTTTGCCTGATTTCTTGATTGAAGTCCTGCAATTTTTTGATTTCTTGTGTGAATATCGCCATGAATTATTTCTCCTGTAAATTCCTCATCATCCATGTAATGAGCCAACATTCTTAGTTCTAATCCTGAGGCATCAATACCTACAAGTTTGTGTCCTTTAGATACAGTCCAACATTCTCTACACTCTTTCCCATAAGGGCTTTTAAGTGAAGGAACTTGTGCCATGTTAGGCGCTCTATGTGCCATGCGCCCTGTAATAGCACCATTAGGGATGACAAAACCATGTACTCTATCATCATCCTCAACTGCCTCTACCCAGGATTCAATCTGTGCTATCCTTTTCTGTAACAGTAAGTATTCTGCTATTAGTTTTGCTTCAGGAATATCTTTTATCCTACTCAATATCTTTTCATCAACCACAGGCTGACCTGTAGGAGTACGCTTCTTAGGTTTCCAACCAAAGTCTTGTAAGTATTCTCCTATCTGCTTACGAGATCCTAAATTAAAAGGCTCTTTATGTGTCCTTAATATAGTCTCTTCTCCTTCAGCAAACTTCATCTGTTCTTCTACAGATAAATGTACTTTCTTTCTAGTGTCTATATTTAAACCAAGTTTAGAAAGTTTTCCTTGCTTAGTATATTGAGGGATGATTTCTTCTCGCATAATCTTAGGTTTAAAAGTCTCATGTACTTCTTGCTCAACCTCTGCCATACGCTTATAAAGTTTTGATAAGAGAGTCTCTGCTTTATTCATATCAAAAGCAAACCCATCTGATTCTTGTTGCTTCAATATAGGTGCTATCTCATGTTCAAGCCTAATAGACTCTGCTGAAAATCCTCTTGCTTCTTGTCTAAGTCTTTCTAATAAAAGTTTGTTAAGTCTTACGTCTTGCTCACAATACTTTAACATCTGAGGTGAGTACGTTTCAAACTCTTCAAATTCTATCTTAGGGAATCTTAATCTATGGCCCCACATTTCTAAACTGTGTCCGCCTTCTCTGTTAGGGCTGAATAACCTGGACAATACCAAAGTATCTATTATATGTTTATCTGATAAATCTACACCTGTTAATTGTTTTATAACAGGAATATCAAAACCTATAATATTATGTCCAATTAGTTTATCAGCCCTAGAAAGTAACTCAAGACCTGAATCAAGTTGTTGAGGAGCAAACTTAAAAATTTCACCTGATTCAGAATCTTGAGCGACCATACACCACAACTTAGTAGCGTTTAAATCGTCAGTCTCTATGTCAAACACAAGGCTACGCATAGTCATCGAACTCTATGTCATCATTAGTGTCTTCATAATCCGCCAAAGGAATCTCGTTTAATCTACCAGTCTCTCTATCGTATAGCAATCTTCCTGCTAAACCTACATCTCCTGTGTACCTAGATTTAAGCACTCTTAATACAGTAGTATTAGACTCATCAGGATCATCAGACTGTTGGTTACGCTCTAAGGCTATGACAGAATCGGATAACTGTGCGATAGATTGCGAACCTCTCAAGTGGCTGAGACTTACTTGTATTCCATTCTCGTGTCCTTTGTTACCATCTATCCTTCTTAGGTGTGAGACAAGTATCATTCCTGCTCCTGTCTCTTCACAGATTGATCTAAGTTTTGTCATGATAGAATCAATGGCCCTTCGCTCATCACCATCTGTAGTAGCAGAGACTAACATGTGTAGGTGGTCCACTACAATCCACTTACACCCACAACCTACGATCATGTACCTTAACTTAGAAAATATATCTTCTATTGAATTCGTACCGAAGTGTGCATGAATCCACACACGATTCTCATTGTCACCATTATAGAGAATGTCAAAGTATTTATTTATTTCATCGTTGGTAAACCTTTCAAGTTCTTGCTCAATATATAATCTAGCATTAGCCTCTATAGATAAGATACCACTGATAGTCCTGTTAGGATCTTCTTCCAATGCAATGATACCTACATTATCTTCTGTCTGTTTGATAAGCCAATGCTCTAGTTCTCTAGTAACACTTGACTTACCTAATCCTGTACCACCACAGAAAGTAACCAACTCACCTGCACGTAGTCCATATAACTTATTGTTAAGTCCTGCATAAGGATAAGGAACACTGTCCTTCTTTTCCCTATTTAAAAACTTTAACTTATAATCAGAGACATTGATAACACCTGAAGGTGTATATGTCTTAGCATCCCACCATGCTTGGTTGTAAGCATTCTTAGCACCTTCCATAAGCATATCATTAGAGTCTTTAAACCCATTAGGTATGCGCATTATCTTTGCTTTGTTAGGTGTTAAAAGTCTCGCAACTTTCTTAGCCGCTTCTTGTCCTGCTTTGTCTCTGTCGAAACAGATAACAACTGTGTCATAACTTTCTACAAACTCAAGACTATTCTTTATATCTCTGACTGCTCCTGTAGCCCCTGTCTTAATACTTACTACGGGCCACTTAGATCCAAGCATTTCATATGCAGCTAGAGCATCGTATTCTCCCTCTACAATTGTGAGGTACTTACCACCGCTCCTGAATAACTGCTCTCCAAACAGTCCACTTTCTGAGAGTTCTCCTGTAACTCTAAAGTCCTTCTTAGTACCTGGAGGAGTCTCATACTTAACCTTTGTGGCTATCAGTTTATTCTCTGTGTAATAAGGAAAGACCTGTTCACCTACCTTAGGCTTACCATCCGAGGTGTATTTATGTATGATCTTAACACCATACTTTCTCGCAGTCTTTTCAGATATGTTTCTATGGTCTATGCGTGTAAAAATTCCATTCTTAGGAACTTCCAACGCTATCGTGTCATCCTTAACTTTTAATTTTGTAACGTTTTCCATGTCTGCACCCATTGCTTTTTCATAATCAGGAAAGAACTCATCACAACTAAAGCACTTTGCTGATCCGTCATTGTTTATAGAACAAGCATCACTACTGTTACATGAAGGACAAGGCTTGTGAAATTCTACAAATTCTGTATTCATGTTTGCTCCTAAAATTATCTTACTTTTAAAAGTAAAATAAAGTAGTGCTAGAAGATACGAAGAAAGACTTGTTCAGTCTAACCTACTAGCACCACCATATTACCATCAATCTTGTTTGTTCTCTTTGTCTCCTTTGTCTATTACTTCTTGAGATCTAAGAGCATTAACAAGAGTATCTATCCTTCCTCTTTCGAGAATGACCGCATCAAGTCTTCGTAAATCGAGTTGTTGTTTCTCTGACCGCACTCTTATTATGCTGTCGAATATTCCTCGCAAAAAATCATTGTCCAGGTCACTTCTAAAGATTCTAGGGACACCTTCCATTTTAGTATCAATAGAAAGTTCATCTTCAATTCGTTGATCATCAACCATATGAACTTCCCCTACTAAAATTCGATGTCATCGGCATCGCCTTCGATCTCAAACTCATCGACTGCTCCGCCTTGGTTGTACTCAACATGATTGAGAACTTGAACTGCTTTCAATAGATTCCAATGGAATGTACCGAACTTATTTTCAAAAGTTCTTTCATCAAATTGAATGTTACAAACAGAACCATTTCCAATCGGTTGATCAAAAGGATTCTTGTTTGCATCGACTACACGAATAGGCGGATTCAAAGATCCGTCAGGTCGCTTGTCATACTGCTTAAAGAAAAGAGCAGGTTGCTCATCTATTTCTTTAATCTTATGGCCCCTACTTTCAAACTCTGCGGCTTGTTTCTTATCCACAATCGCAGTGATCTGATAAGTATGAGGTTCAAATGTTCTATTAGGTTCTCTAAGAGAAGCCCAATGAACGACTACATTTTTTAGTATAGCCATACTTCCTCCATTACTTACTTACATTATAATTCAAACTCATAGGCGGATTATACCAAAATCCGAACCATAAGTCAAATGTTTTTTTGTGAAATATAAAAGAAGGTGTGGTAGTTTAGGAGCGTAAGCCTACCACTGCTTACTTGCCATAGAAACAAGATGTCTTTAAGCCTCCTGGGTTAGGGTTGTGAGGTGCGTGTGTGCTTATTTGACATCACTCAGTAAAGTTTCTTTTATTATTTCGTATGTAATATTTTAAGGACAGATTTTAATCTTGTCAAGATTTATCTCTCTTAAAACTTTCATAATCTAAAATACAGTTACCTATAAACTGAGGTATCTGAGGAACAACACTGTTACCTAACTGCTTGAGCCTTTGAATTCTTCCCGGAATCCCATACGAAACTCTTGGAACACCTTCAGGCTCATGCTCCCATACCTTCTTTGCATAATGCGCAAATCTTTCTAAGTCTGATCTAATTACTACCTGCTTTGGCTCTTTCATATCTAGTCCTCAACTAATGTATAATCTACTGGATAACCCATCAACCATTCAACCCACTCAGGATTTAGTTGACCTTTCTTTTTATCTTTCTCTTGGTTGTCAGTGTACTGTACTGCAACATCTAAAGTGTCCATACTTGGCTTACCATTCCTGATACGACCACCTAAGTAACCACCTTTATAATCTCTTGAACTAGGTGTGGGCCAGTGATCAGGATTAAACACAGCGGCAGTTAAATTGTTCTGCCTGTCCTCTCTCCATCTCTTAGTAGCCTTACCTGCATCTTGTGTTGTAGGTGTGGGCCACATGTCAGGATGAACCTGTTCTCTCAAGTTGCTTGGCTTAGTCCTACCCTTACGAGGTCCTGCAAAGTTCCTCTCCATTGCTTCCTTAGATCTTGGAGGCAAGTGGTCTAACGTGTTAGGTGTAGCCCACATATCTCGGTGTGCGACCTGATCATTCAAACTAATCGGTAAGTTCTCATCTAGTTTCTTCTGCATCCTCTCTTCAGACACAGCGCCTCTATCACAATGAGCGTCAGGTGTCCTCCATAGGTCTTGCGATGATCCATATGCGATCTCTTCTGTGTAGCCCACCAATTGCACTACAGGGAATGCAATGCCACTCCGCATCGTACCCGATCTCGCTGAGATCTTGTAAGACCAAGGTAAGTCCTTTAGATCTAAGGGCTGATACATTTTCAATAATCGCCCACTTCGGCTGTACATCTTCGATGAGCCTCGCAAACTCCGACCAAAGACCTGATCTTTCTCCAACGATTCCTTTCCTTTTTCCTGCAACGGATATATCTTGGCAGGGAAATCCTCCAGTAATGACAGTTGGCTTGGCGATTCCTTCTTGTTTGAGTTTTTCATAACTTAGTTCCCTCACATCATTAAAAATTGGTACATCTTTCCAGTGTTTTCTTAGTACTTTGTGGCAGTGTTCATCCATCTCACAGAAAGCAACAGTTTTAAAACCACCTGTCCTTTCTAAGCCCAGGCTAAACCCACCGATACCGCTAAACAAGTCTAAAACAGTATGCATAGTTCACTCCTTCTTGTTGATTGATGAAACACCAAAGATTCTTTTCTTAGGTTCTTTGTTGTTCCAGTTAAACTTGTTGGCAAGAACAATGAGTTCTGCTTCTTCCTCACTTTCTGCTTTTATATCTACACTAAAACTTTTCCAGTCTATATATTCTACAGTATATATATTTTTACTTTTAAGTTTTATTATATTACTTTTACTACTCATACTTATTACCTTTATATATATATAAGATTATACACTTTTTAAATATTAAAGTCAAGAGGCTTTGTTTCTTCTTCACTTTGTTCCACTTCGACATCGTCTTTAGGATTCAAGGGTACAGGATCGTTCCAATTTCCAAAGTTATTGTCTTCTAAAATAGTATCAAAGTCTTCAACTGCCTTATCTATATCTTTTTGTAAGTTGTTGATTGTCATACCTTTATTACCTATGCTTATTAAATTCTTTTTCCTTCCGACCACCGCTACATTTAGATCTTGTTTTTAGATCAAGGGCTAACTAACCCTACGTAACACTAGCAAGTGTTTTTATTTAGACTCTTTTAAAAGTCAAAGCAAGTTTACCGAACTCTACCACTCTACCAAAACCTGTCTGTCTTGTCCACGATTTAGGTTTAGTAGTGATGTAGTTCCGACCACCTCTTATCACATTGAACCAGTTGTAATCTCTTACTCTTTTGTTAACTTTAACTTGAAAGTTTCCAAAAGCGTAGACCTTACTTGTATGGTTCTGAGTGTTAGGCTCATTCCGAACATCATATACTTTCATGATACGCTCCTCACTAACTGATAGTTTCTTAGGCAACTATCTCCTGGCCCTTAGTATCCGCTTGTAGTGTGTTGGTATTCTTCAGGACAGTTCACTACACCACACACACATGTATTCTTCATCACTCTTCTAAGTCTTGTCTGTTCTTCCCACATATTAAGTAGGTCTTTAGTAGACATTGCATGTCCACAATGACAGGATAAGAATTTAATTATTATGTCTTTTATCGTTCTGTCTGCCACAGCATAACGATCTTCACCATTGCTTTCAAGATTCTCACATACATAATCTATGCAATCATCCTTCAAGTCCTCACGATCCTTCAAGGTCCAAACACTATTGACCACATCAACAATATCCTGCTCTGTCAGATCAAAAAATATAGTGGAATCACTCATTCTTTTTTACCTCTAATTGTTAATTAAACCTTTCTTCCTTAGGACACTCTTCATTACTTGTCCATGTCCTACATATGCGATGACCTTCTCATCTTTCGACCAACATGCCCTACAATCACCGCACTTACCATCTCTTTCATACGCATAACATATGGTAGCATCTGTCTTTGTATCTGTAAAGGGTATAATAGTAGACGAATACTTACCAGGAATTATCTCACCTTCTATACTAGGACTTGAAAACCTGACTACCACATTAGGTAATTTGTTCAGCCTGTCTATTACATCTTTAAACTTAGGAATCTTATACATCCTAGTAGGTATCCAATGCTTACACCATTCCGTCTGCTTACATATCTCATATATTTTTTCAGCCAGTCTGACATCATACATATCACCACTATCGAACCATCTGAAATACCTATGAGAATCTAACATACTGACCATGAATGGTACAAAGGTATCTTCCTTCCATGCTTTCTCATTATGGACTCTAGCCGCTACTACATTCTTAAACCTGTAGTTACCGAACCGAGCATAACAAGTCTTACAAGCATCATCTACTTCCTTTGTCTTTAGATCAACTTTAGCAGGACATCTTTCCCATGCTCTTACTGACCAACTAGGCCCAGGCATTTTCTTAGTATAACTAATCTTAGGTATCATAAGTTATTGTCCTTCCTGTTGGTGTAGTATATCTGACCTCTTGGACAGTCACAATATACTTAGTGTTATATTTATCAGTCACTGACACTTTCTTTTTGAACGGGCCAGTAACCCAGTTAGACTCGCTTGAATCTACATACCCGACCTCACTGACAATCCCTTTAGGATCTTTTTTCAATTCAGTTTGTATGTAGTGTGCAATGTAATCAGAATATATCATATCATTTACCTCTCAGTTTCTCGATTGAATACTCTAACTCATTAACGAGTGATTGTAAAGCCCATATTGATCTTTTATATCCCATCAACATATTGTAATGGTGATTGACCTTTCTGACTTTAGGTTTAGTTTCCATATAAACAGTCACTCTTTCAGCATACTTTATAGGCAGATCCTGGTCGTAGGCTCTCGGATTTCTTCCATCCTTTAAAGCCCACTTCTTTCTCTGACCTCTCGCTCTTACCTTACTGACTCTAGTTGATGGATCTAAATGATCTCTCAGAGTCTGTATTAGAGCATCAGTTGCCTTCCTCTCAGACTGCGTTTTATATGGTAAATCTTTTAACGATATGGACATATGGCCCTCCTTAGATTAAATGTTAAAATGTTTACCTTACTGACATTATTATTTTACTTTTAAAAGTAAAAAAACAAACATCAGTTATAAAATGTCGTATAATCCTCTATCTCAATAACCGATTAAGTTTTTGTTTTGGATTTTTTTGGCGCCGGGTTGACGATGTTATGCTTTCTTTTAAGATTTTCATAATCTTTTTGAAGTGCTAACAGCGCTTTTTCATTGCCTTCTCTCTCTAATTTCCTTGCATGAGTGTTAATCAATTTAGAATCATTTTGAATTGCTGTGAATTCTACTGACCTATTATTGACTACTGACTCATTAAGGGCTTTTATCATGTCTTGATAAGTAAGACATTCTTTAAAGAGGTCAAATTCCGGGTAGTCTGTAACATTGACAAATTTATCTTTTTCAACGTTTTTCATTGTAGTCATTTTAAATCTACAATCTGGAACTAACCCATTGTCCGATTCTCTTTTATATGCACGTCTAATGTTTGAGAAAAACTGTGAGACTTCTTTGGAACTCGATGTTCCTTCAGTTGCCTTACCTTTGCCTTGTTGTTTGATAGTCCATCCATATGTTGTGCATATGTATTCATGAATCATATCAACTTGAGGCAAGGTTGTTATCCTTACATTAGTCCTAAGAATTTGCCATAACTGATTTATAAATCCAGTCGTGCCTTTAATCCTTTTGTTGTGCTTATTGATTTCAAACTCTGAATCTCTCATCCCGTCTATGCATGTTTTAACTTTGCTTAGAAGAGCCGATTTTTGAGTTGAATTAAAACTATCAAAAGTTTTATTTTTCCTTGCTAGTGATTTAGCCATAATTTACACCTCTAAATTGAGGGTTATGAAATAGAGGAAAATACAACATCTTATAACTGATGTGTGAATCATTTACTAATTTTTAAAGAACGCTCTGCTTGTCTATCCTGCAATTGTAAGCATTAAAGGGATTCTAAGGCATTCTAAGAGCATTGTCAAGCGATTCCGGGATGGAATCATATATGACAATTATCTTACTCTTAAAAGTAAAATAAAATAATAGTTAAGTGTTTGAAGTTTGTGAAGTTTGCAAAGTTTTAAAGTTACTTTACATATGAAAAATATTTTACATCTTGACAGTTTACTAGATTTATGCTAGTCCCGGAAAATTTTAAAACTTGACAAATTGTAAAAAATAGTGTAGTTGAAAAAAAAATTTTAAAAAGACTTGACAAAGTTTTAAAATTTTGGTAGGGGCCTGGAAAAAATAATACTTGACAAAGGTTTAAAAATTTGCTAGGGCCAGGTCAAAAATAAATGTTGACAAAAGTTGTAAAATAATGTAAACTGATGAGGGGGGATGCAGGTGACCACCCCTACTACCCCTATATATAGTAAGTGATTGAACATTTTGAAAAGGTTTGACATGTTTACCAGTATTGGCGGGATTAACTTTAAAGTTATAAAGTAGGTGGGGATAGGTATGTAACCCTGGGCAGTGTTACTTTATTATACACTTCAGATTTACTTTTGTCAAGGAATATTTATTTATAAAACTACTTGACAACTTTGTAAACCAGTCCTATAATAGAGTCATCATGGGAAATACATACTTACCACAAACAAACAAAGATAGACAACTAACTGAAAAGCAACAGAAGTTCTTGGATTGTTTAGTTGAAACAGGCGGTAATCCTAAAAGAGCTGCAGAACTAGCAGGTTATAGTGGGAATCATTACCAAGTTGTTAAGTCTTTGAAGAATGAGATCGTAGATCTCGCAACGGATGTTCTTGCTCACAGCGCTCCTGAAGCCGCATTTAAGTTAGTAGAGATTATGAATACTGATGCTCCTATTCCTCAAATAGCAAATAAACTACAAGCAGCGCAAACAATATTAGATCGTGTAGGTGTCACCAAAAAAGAGCGTATTGACGTTAATCATAATGTAGGTGGCGGAGTATTTATACTTCCTGCTAAAGTAGAAAAACCAGTTAATGTTATAGAGGTCGAAATAGATGAAGGTTGATGGGTATTGGCATAGTTCTTTTGAAAGTTATTGTAGATATATGTATGATGAAAACTGTTATGAACGTTGGCATCATGGGCAAAAGCCATATAATAATCAAGAAGAGTATGTAGAAAAAAATAAAGAATGGTTAAAAAAGCAGTATAAAAATGCCAACAAAGTTTAAACCAAATGAAAAAAGTTATGATAGAAGAACAGGAGTAACTAAAGTTATTCGTCATTACATAAAAGCCACACCTAAAAAAGAATTGTTTGATTATTTAAATTCAAGTAATGCTAAACCTAAAAAGAAACACAAAGTAATAAAAGAACTTGAACGAAGAGGCATAAAGATAACATGGCTACAAAGTTAGAACAAATTGAAAAAGAAATAAATCTTATAGGAAGGCGAACAGAAGAAACTTTAAATATTATTGTAGATCATTTTAAAGACGTAGATGAGCGCTTAGAAGAATTTGAAGATAGACTTGAGAAATTAGAAGATGGCGATTGAAACTTTAGCCTACAATGATGTTTTAAATAATAAGACTGCTCATTTCTTTAAATCGGGTAGCGTTCTTAGAAACGATGAAAATGAAAAATTAAACAAAGTACACAAACTTCTTCCTAAAAAAGGAAACTACAATACTAACCTTGAGTACGATATTTGGTACGATTTTCCCGATGATCCTAGAATACATGGCTATGTTTATACAGATGCTATGTCTAAGTTTATTTATATGAAACCTGCTTCGTTTCATTATGCTTGTGAAGTAATGATAAAGTCAGCAAAAGAAGTAGTGACAGAAGAAGGAGACATGCTTTTTAAAGAACTAGCAATTAAAAGCCTAGACAAATATAAACTACGAAGAACAAAATTTAAACCTAAATATGTAATCTTTCTTCCTGGTACAAATATATTATATGATATAGTAGATACAAAGAAAGTACAAGAAGAAGTAGAAAAAGGCGCATACCTTAAATGTCATCCTCTTACTTCTGCCTATGTATTTGCCGACTTAAAGAAAAAGTTTAAAGATAGAATAATAAATAAAAAACTATCGGGCCACTCAATATTAAAACAAGCAGAGATCGTAGGATGTTGTACTAATTCTGAAATGGGATTAATAGGTTTATCACAAGGAAGTGAAGTAAGATTGTTTGATAAAAGAGGTTGCAGTCCTAGAACATATACCCCTATATATACTGCATTGTGGAGAGGAGATATTAATAATAAACCCAACCCTTTAGATTTAAAACGTCTTTTATCTTCAGAATACTCAGGTCTTGTTTCTTATTTAGTACATAATCCACAAGAACGAATAGATAACTTTTTTAATTACTTTAAAGACATAAAGCATGTCAAACCAAAAAATCCAAAAGATCTTAATCCTAGAGGTTAATAACTTAACAGCCTTAACAGTTAACTCTATTGAAATGAATATGCCTGAGTTTCAATACAAGATTGTTCCATGTGGAAAAAGTAAAATTGCATCTGCTTTGCATAATGTAGACGATATTACTTTAGTTGTTAAAAGCGGTTTAATATTAAATATAAAAGATAGAGATCTTCCTAAAAAAGAAAAATTAAAAAATTATGATATGTGTCTAAGCAGACAAGCAGTGTATGCAGACCATCCGACAATAGCAAGACACTATAAACTTATTGATAAAGATATGCATAAAGGAATGATTGATCTTTCACTATTTATAATGAACCCTTTACAATGGCATCGGATTCCTGCTAAAGACCAAGGCATATTACCAAATATTAAAAAACTTTTTATGCCTAGATATATGAATCATAGAGATGATCCTATATTTAAAGAAGACGCAATAAATGCTTCAGACGCTTTGACATATGGAGTACTAGGAGAACAGTCTTCTATACATAATTACATAGACATATTAAATAATAAAAAAGCAAGTGTAGTTGAAACGTATGCATATTGTTTTGACAAACTTCTTCCTTATACGGAAGGACTACCTAAAAAAGAAAAAGAAATAGTAGAACACTTAGGAAACTTGACAAAGAAAAGAATTTCGAGAATGAGGCGCAGACTGCATAATGTTAAATATATATCTTAGGAGAAGCCAATGGCTATAAGTGAT